>Ga0208690_1000029_pt1 | contig 32408 bp, 27 predicted proteins | sample June2015DPH_16_1_2_FD_184712 | JGI IMG/M metagenome (GOLD analysis project Ga0208690, IMG submission 184712) | Peatland microbial communities from SPRUCE experiment site at the Marcell Experimental Forest, Minnesota, USA - June2015DPH_16_10... | ecosystem: Environmental > Terrestrial > Soil >...
GCAGGTTTATACTTCGCCGGATCGGCGGCCTTCAGCATCTTTACGGCGTCAAACGTTTCTTCGCCTGCGCCGTGCAGCACCGTGTCGAGCGAATGATCGTACATAGCTTCAAAAGTGTTCGCCACGGGCGAAGCTTTCGCATTGCGCCCGCCGATGGAAAAATCATTCACGTTATTCACCGCGATGGCAGGTTCCAAACCACTCAGGATGCGCGGAATCGACGGGCCCATGGCAATCGCCTCAAACGGCGATTTTTGTGCAGGTGTCGGCAAGTTGCGCAAGGTGCGATTGAGCCATCCATCCTCCGTCGACTTCACCCCCGGAGTTCCAGCTTCCATAAAGTCCTGCGCGTCAAAGTGCGAGCGGCTGGGATCGGGCGATCCCGCAGCATGAACAATGGCAAGTTGGCGCTGATTCCAAAGCGGCTGAAACGATGCGAGGGATGGATGCAGTCCGAAGAAACCATTAAGATCAAGCACCGCTTTGCGCGGAATATTGATGCTCGGCCGCATCGCGTAATATTGCGGCTCCCCGTGCGGCACAACGATATTCAGACCGTCAGCGGCGCCACGCTGAAAAATCACCACCAGGCGCTTCGGGCGCGTGCCTGGTTCAGCCGCGCCCCATGCGGCGCGCGCCAAAAAGCTTCGCACAGCCGCCGTTCCGACTACGGCGAGCGCGCTATTACGAAGAAAAACCCGACGTGTGATGGACATAAAATGCAACTCTCAGCTACAGGCAATTAGTAATTGGCAATTAGCCCAGATCTCTGCTCTACACGACCTGCCAACCAAAGGCCAACTGCTAATTGCCAACTGCCAGCAGCTACCTTCTCTGAAACTCCGGCGACCCCAGCAGCAGGCCCGCCATCGTGCTCACTTCCGAAGAACGCACTGGCTCTCCCGGCTTGCGTGAGGCTGGCTTATTCTCCGGTTTTTGTTGCACTCCCCTCGCCGCTCCTGCATCGATCTGCGCCGAGATCGTGTCGTGCGTCTGCTTCGATATATTGCCGCCGAGCAGATTCGTCTCCAGCGTCAGCAAGGCAAGGTTAGAATCCGGATTTGTGTTCGGCAAATTACCTCCGGCCAATTGTGCCACGTCAACCTTTACGCCTTTGATCTTTCCTCCGGTCAGCGCCAAAGCAAAATTCATGCGATTAAGCAGCGCGGATGAACTCACCCAAGTCTCGGCCTTCATCGAATACCCGGTCGGCGGCTGCGCGCCGTAAGGTGGCATGCCCATATTGTTAAGCTGGCGCGCCAGCGGCGTCGCGTCATCGACCTCCGCGCCAGTGGCTCGAACTGCCGAAGCCACGAATTCGAATGGCGTTTTCACCTTGTCGCGATAGGTTTGGTCGTCCCAGAACTCCGGCGAGTGGAACAGAGTGCTCAGCATCTCGCGAATATCGCCCTTCTTCTTCAAAAAAGTTTTCGCCATGCGATCGACTAGAGCCGGCGGCGGATCATCCGCTACAAAACGCTCCGCTAGCTTGAGAGAAATGAAGTGTGCCGTCTGTGGGCTTGTCGCCAGGCGATGTAAAACCTCCAGCCCTTCGCCTTCGCCCTTGGGCTTGATCTTGTGGCCGAGTACGAACTTCGGCCCCGGCTCGTGCATGCGCGGTTCAAATTTGAAATCGCCGCCCTGGTACGGTTTATCGATCGTCCATCCCGTAAAAACCTTGGCCACTTCGGTGACATCGCGCTGTGAGTAGCCACCATTCACGCTCAGAGTGTGCAACTCCATCAGTTCGCGCCCATAGTTTTCATTTAGGCCGCTGGGACGCTTGCCTTGATTTGGACGGGGACGCAGCGGATAACGTCCGTACGGTCCTGGATGCGCCGGAATGCCCAGCGCTTGTGGCGAGTCCGGTCCCACACTCAGCCAGTTGTCGAGATAGAACAACATCGCAGGACTTTTCGCGGTCGCAACCAACAGATCTTCAAATCTTCCCAGCGCATGCGGACGAATCACATCACGCTCGTAGCTGGCAACCATCAACCGGTCAATTCCCTTATCCATGAAGACATTGAAGTGATTGAACCAAAAATCGGTCATCACTTCCTGTAGTTGGCGTTCGCTATAGATGGCGCGCAGAAGCTTGGCCTGCTGGAGTTCTCCCGTGACGACGCCGCCAGGATTATTCATCGCCAGCAGAACCTCTTTTTGCTTCGGCGATAATCCTTCCAGAAACTCTTGCCCTTTACCGCCGCGGAGCGAGTCGGCCAACGCGACCTGCGCGGTCGGCGACATGCCAAGAATCTTCTTAAACCGATCGCCTGCCGGAAGGCCGGGCAGTTGCTGAATCTGAAGATCGGCGTAAAGGTGTTCCTCGCGCAGGCGTGCCTGTTCTTCCTCTTCCGGAGTCAATTTTGCAGGCGGCATTGCATCGGCGTTTTCGGGCGCGCCAGAACTCATCGGAGCATTTCCACCTTCAGCCAAGGTTTTTTCTTCGCCCATCGCTCCGGCTGTGCTCGCCACGCTTTCGGAGGCAGATTTTTGCTCTCCAACTGCGGCCGCGTTCTTCACGCTCTCCTGCCGTTCTTTCCGCTCCTGCTGGCGCGCGACTTGCACTTCATAAATCATGCGCAACGCCGCGTCCGAAGGCATCGGGTTCTTACCCTTCATCACCTGATTGATTTCTTGCCCATCTGGAAAATTCCGCGCCAACTCTTTCGTGCTCATTCGCGTGGTACGCAGCGGTTCCAGGCGGGCATCCAGCGCGCTATCGTCGATTTTTTCCGGATGCAGTTGCAGATCGATCCATTGATCCACGCCAATGGCCATCACTCGCTGCACATCACCAGGACGGGGACCGAAGGTCAGGCGATTTAGGGCATGCACAGCGCGTTTTTGATCGTCGGGGCCGGGCGCGGGCTTGTCCTTCTTTTTTGCCGACAAAGGGAGAGTGACGCTCATCAGGCAGAGGCAAAGAAGAATTGCTGCGAGGTTTGCGCGGGAAAACATAGAATTCCGGATCGAATGACGAAGCAACCCTCTTGATTATGAACCCGAAAACAGAAAAAAGTTGCCTCGGGCGGTTACTTCGGTTGGTCTGCGAGAACTGCATTGCGACGGGCTCACGGCCAAGCGAGGATATGAGCCTCCTCTGACATATTGCGCCCCTCTGGAGTCTTTTTTCTCTAGAGTTCTTTCCATTTGACCATTTTGGGAAATGCCCACACAATAACTTGCCACTTCCTTTTGGGGGATAGATGAAGCCACTTCGTCTTTTAAGAGCCCATCTCCGTGGGCTTGCGGGAATTACCTGCCTTACGCTCTTTCTGTTTTTTGCCCACGCATTTACTGCTGCGCAAACTTCAGTCACTACTTATCATTATGATAACTATCGCACCGGTTGGAATTCCACCGAGACCGCGCTCACCCCAGCGACGGTAGCAAGTTCCACGTTCGGACTGTTAGCCACTGTTAGCCTCGATGATCAAATCGACGCGGTTCCGCTCGTGATTCCCGGCGTAAACATCACAGCCGGCGGTAGTCAAGGGACCCACGACGTCGTCTACATCGCCAGCGGCAACGACACGGTTTATGCCATCGACGCCAATTCCGGCGCAGTGCTGCTCACCCAGAGCTTGGGCAAGCCGGTGTTCGCTCCGCTCGGCTGTAATAACAACGGCCCGCACGTCGGGGTCGACTCAACTCCGGTGATCGACGTCTCCAGTAATACGCTGTACGTGATTGCCTACACACAGGACAAAACCGGACCCGCTTATCGCCTGCATGCCCTCGACCTGGGGAACTTGACCGACAAAGTTACTCCGACCGTTGTGACCGCATCGCACACGCTCACGGATGGAACGACTTTCAACTTCAACGCCACCTACCAGCGGCAGCGTCCGGGACTGTTGCTCCTCAATGGCAATATCTATGCCGGTTTTGGCAGTTTCTGCGATTACTCCGCGAATCTTTCGCGCGGCTGGCTGCTGGGCTGGAGCGCCTCTACGCTCGCGCCCCTTTCTGCCAACCAGATGAATGATCTGCAACCGACCTCGCCGAACAGTTTTTTCCTTTCGTCCATCTGGATGTCCGGCTACGGCCCTGCGGCGGATGACTCCGGCAATATTTTGTTCGTCACCGGAAACTCCGACTACTCGGGAAATACCTACGACGGTGTAAGCAACATTCAGGAAAGCGTTGTAAAAGTTTCGCCGAACCTCACCACCGTGCTTGACCTCTTCACGCCCTCCAATCAGTCCCAGCTCGATCAATGGGATTCGGATTTCGGCTCGGGCGGAGTTCTCATCCTGCCGGACCAGACTGGGTCCACGCCACACCTGGCCGTGGCGGCAGGCAAATACGGCGTCATGTATTTCATGAACGAAGACAATCTGGGTGGATATTCGACCACCGGTAACAACGTGCTAGGTAGCTATACCGTGGGCGACTGCTGGTGCGGCGAATCCTATTTCGTCGATCAGGATGGCGCGGCGCGCGTGGTAAGCAGCGGCGGCAATCAAGTAGAGGTGTGGAAGCTGCAAACATCGTCCAATCCAACCCTGACGCAGGTCGGACAGTCGCCGTCGCTGAAGAGCGGCCAAAACGGAGGGTTTTTCACAAGCGTGTCGTCGAATGGCAGCTCCAACACCATCATTTGGGCGCTGCCGCGTCCAGTGAGCAAGACGAGCAACGGAGTGACGTTGTATGCCATCAATCCCGACGCCGGCGGAAAAACCATGAAAATGCTGTTCCACGCCAACGCCGGTGCGTGGCCCAATTACAACGGCGACATAAATCAGGTGCCGGTGGTGGCGAATGGGAAAGTCTACGTGGCCACAAATAAGCAGTTGAAGATCTTCGGCCTGACCTCGGGAAAGAATGCGGGGCAGAAATCGTCGCCGCCGACGAAATAACAGACAAAACCGCACTGTAATCTGAAGCGGTTGATAGAACTTCGGCGCAAGTTACCCCCGCTTTCCCCGCAAGTCGCCTCGGATTGCCCGTTCCTTCCAACGATGCTAGGCTGCGAATAGTGGGTTCCACTTACATAAGCTCCGTAAGTTCCGCCAGCGCTCCGGTGACTGGCGCTCGGGGATGGCTGCGTTCCGCCGGGGCGGAGATATGGGCCAAGTTTCTCCTTGCCCTGCTCGGTTTGGGACTAGCCTTCGGCGCTGCGCTGTTCTCCACGGCCTCGGGCGAGGCGGGACATCTTTGGGTTTCAGTCATCCTCGCGTCGGTCGCACTGTTAACGGCGGCGTTTGTGGGATTGGTCACCGTACCCTACCTGGCCCGGCGTGTGGCGCTGGAGCGGCTGCGGCAGACGCTCCACTACGAAGTAACCAAGGCCGGAGTAATTTATGTGCTGGTCACGCTGGTGATCGGCATCGCCGCGCTGAATACTGGAAACAATCTTCTCTACATCGTGGTTGCTGCCATGCTGGCCGCCATTCTGGTTTCTGGCGTTGTTTCAGCACTGGTGCTGCGCGGACTGGAGTTGGATGTTCGTCTGCCGGAACATGTATTCGCCGGGCGCGCCGTGAATGGCCGCATCGTGCTGCGCAATGCGCGCTGGGCTCTGCCTTCGTTTTCGATTCGCGTGCTCCCCGCCCGCCGGGTAAAGAAGAGTCGCAAACAGTGGCGCTGGGAGCCGACCACATTCGTTTTCCCTCTGAACCGCACCCCGGAAAATCAGTGGCTTCGCCTTCGTGACTGGAAAGTGCGCCGCGTGAACGTTATCCCCAGTGCTCCGGGGATTTTCGAAGGAATGGTTTATTTTCCCTATCTGCCGGCCAAGGCTGAGTTGGCGGCGGATCTGCAATTGCTCTTCGACCGTCGTGGCCGCTACTGCGAGTCGAGCTTTGGCATCGCTACTCGCTTCCCTTTCGCGTTCTTAACCAAGACGCGACAAATTGCTCTTCAGCGTGAAGTTTTGGTCTATCCGCCAATCGAGGATAGCGATGCGCTGCAGCATATTGTGCCGCTAGTTCGTGGCGAATGGGAAAGTTTCGTGCGCGGGCGCGGGTCGGACTTGTACCGCATCCGCGAGTACATGCCGGAAGATTCCGCGCGTCACGTGGACTGGAAGGCAACCGCAAAGTCCGGATCGCTGAAGGTGCGCGAGTTCAGCCGCGAGGATGAGCGCAAGCTCTGTATCGTTTTCGACAATCCGCCGGAGGGTCTGATCTCCGCGGCCGTTTACGAGCGAGCTGTGAACCTGGCTGCGTCGCTCGCCTGGCATTTTTCTTCCCAAAATGCTGAGGTGTCATTCCTCGCGCCGGAACTGCCGCGAAGTAACGACGTTTACGAATTTCTCGCGCGGATGGCGGTAATTCAGCCAGACAGAGGCCCTCACCAATCCGGCAGAACCCCTGTTCAAGATGTCCTGCTCGAACTCGAGCAAAGCACGGGCGCTGACTACAATATCGTCCTCACGGCGCGTTCGAAAGAAACCTTTCCGCCAGATCTATGGAATTGCTGCCACTTCCTGTTCCTGGCAGCCGAAAGCAGCGGTTAGGGAAAATAGCCGTGAAACCGCCTTTTCCTCGAACCCATGGCCTTCCCAGTTCGACCTTTGCACACGATTTATTATCTCCTCCCAACTGTTTCCCTCTTCCCCTGCATCTGATTTCGGCATATACTCGGCCCCCGGTATAGCTTTTTGGGGCCGGACACAACGAACATCCCCTGGAGGATCCGATGCGCATCTGCGATTTGATCAAGAACCAGGAAACATTCCAGGCCGAAATGGATCACACCGTTTTAGAGACGGTGCGCACCATGGTGGAACACAACATCGGCGCAATGCCCGTACTGCACAATGGCAGGCTGGTAGGGATTTTCTCCGAGCGCGACTTGATGAGGCGAGTCGTCGCCGAGGGGCGCGACCCGCGCAGTACCTGTCTGGCGGAGGTGATGACCGACGATCCTCTCACCGTCAGCATGAACGAAGAGTTGGAAAATTGTATGGCCCTCATGCGCCGCCACAGCTTTCGTCATTTGCCGGTGTGCCATGAGGGACGGCTTGTGGGTATTGTCTCTCTGCGCGACGTCCTCCTGCATGACCTGAATGAGAAGGACGACGAAGTGCGCATGATGCGCGCCTACATCCATTCCGTGCCAGACGCTTAGCCTGATCCCAGCGGGCGAACCCAGCGCGCCTTCGGCCCCCGTGTCTCTCGCAACCACCATTGTCAGTTTGATTCTTCCTGGGATTTCTCCGCAGATCCCGGCCTCACACGTAATGGCACAAAGGTAACGTTACTTTGGGTTACCTGAGTACATTGAACATGTGAGGGTGAAGGTTTAGTTTTCTTTTAGCACTCTAGCACTCAGTCCGAGAACCACCCTATTATTGCCCGACGAATCTACGGCTTCAGAGTATTGTTGCCATGAGCGACAACATCAAGATTTTTTATTACGTCTTCTGGATAGCGCAGCCCCTTCTCGGAGCGGGCATTGCGGTCTCCATGTTTCGTCGCGGACAGTATCGCCAGTTCAAGTATTTCTTCGCCTACATAATCGCGCAGATTCTCACCTTCGCTGTGGTATTCCCTCTTCGACACAACTACTACGCCTTCTTCTATATCAGTTGGATTAGCACCGCCATCAGCGTGGCATTAGGCTTCAAGGTGATTCACGAAGCTTTTCTCGATGTCTTTCGTCCATTTCATACCTTGCGGGATCTGGGAACCGTGCTGTTCAAATGGGCCGGACTGGTGATGCTCCTGGTGGCTGGCGTGGTGTCGGCCTCCACCAGTTCATCCGATACCGCTCCTTGGGTGGAGGCGATCCTCACCGCACAGCGGTGTGTTCGCATCGTTCAAGTTGGAATGGTGCTCTTTCTGTTTTCCTTTGCCCGCTATCTGGGGGTGAGATGGCGTCAATACAGCTTCGGGGTCGCCTTGGGCTTCGGCTGTTTTGCCTTCGTCGAGCTTTCCCTGGTTGCCTCGTGGGTAGGCGACCACTTGAACAATTTGTCAGTGGTCCTGGTAAACATGGCCGCCTACAACCTTACGTTGTTAATCTGGCTGGCCTACGCTCTCGCGAGGAGCGTTACTCGCGAAGCTGCGGGGACGCTTCTGAGGCCACAGCGTTGGGAGCAAAGCCTTACCGACATCCACCATCCTCTAGCCGGAGACTCGCTGATCCCGATGTTCGAAGGAATGGTTGATCGCGCGCTGTCGCGAACGCAAGCACCGCCCTCAGTCGCGCCCGCCGAAGAAGCTGCAGCAAAAGCTGCGGCGGCGCGCGCGGGCAACGCATCCGCCAGTTCCGGATTCTCGCGCTCGCCCGGAAGTTCCGATCTGAGGAAGTAAACTGGTCGTTCTGCGATCGAAATGTAATTGCCGGTAAGGCTGTTCCAATTTCGTAAATTTCCGCTGGCAGAACCGCGCCTCAATTTAGCCCACATCCCTGTCTTCTCTCAAATCGACAAACCATACAACTGTAAGAAAATAAATCAGTTAATAGCGGAGATGGTCGCGGGCACAGGGAACTACGGGAAACTCCTGAGAAGTGAGAGGTAAATCCCTTAGGAAAGCTTGACTTATGCCTTATAATTTCCGTCCGCGTTGCGCACCTGTTTTTGTGCAAGGCCAGCGCGGAAGGAGAAGGCCCCATGAAGCAAGCAGTCAGGATTTCGATCCTGCTCTGTGGACTAGTGGGCACATATGTCGCGGCCGCCGTTCCGCAGGCTCCAACCCCGGACGGAGGACCGATACTTTTGTGCCCACCTCAACAACAATTGCAGGGCAAATGCGTTGCTCTGCCACCAATGATGAAGTAGTTAATCGGAAACCTGAGGTGGCTGCAAGTCACCAAAGTAACCGGTGGTAACCTGGGCCGAACCAAGGGCTCGCAATCTTCGGGCTGGCGGACTTCATACATAAACCGTCAGCCCTGTTTTTTTGTCCCAGATTTGATTAAGAGGTGCGCTCCAGCGCGGCCTCAAGTGCATGCCTCAATTCGGCCGCATCCTTGATGGGCGGCTGGCAGGAAAATCCAGAGCATAAGACTGCAAAGGACTGGCCGGACCTCAACTCCGGCACATGTGGGATGGTACTCGCCAGGGCTGGCGGAAGGTTCGCCCCGATTACTTGATTGGCGGTCAATCGGATGGTGGTTTTGTTGAAGGCGAATCCAGCCACGGCTGCAGCGTACAGGCCAGCACCTGTTCTTTTCGTGTTGCTCTCGGACACTACAACCACCTGCACCGGATTCTCGAGGAAATGAAGAACGGCAATGCCATAGGTTGCCGCGAAAATTCCAAATTGTCCCGCCACCCCGGCAAACGTCTCCAGCGTTTGCTCAGCCTTATCGCGATAAGCCGCGTCTTCGGTGTAATGGTAGAGGCGAAGCAAAGCAATCGCTGCCATGGGATTGCCAGCCGGCGTGGGCGAATCCTGCAGCGGCTTGCGCCGCGTAGCTAGAACGCCGAGGCTCTTGCCATCCGCGGGCGGCTCCGCATCGAAAAATCCACCGGACGTCGCGTCGAAGAACTTCGCGATCATCGTATCCGCGATGGCCTGCGCGAATTTGAAATAACTCAGATCTGCTGACGCTTCGTAAGCGTCAAGACAGGCCAGAGTGGTCGCAGCGTAATCTTCAAGCAGACCCGGAACCGCGCGAAGTTGAGCTTTCGGATCGGAGTAGGCAACAACGTGCAGCAGTGTGGCGCGGCCGCCTTCGGCCGCGTCTTGGAGATCACCGCCCTGCCACGCCTCGGCCAGCACGCGATCCAGGGAGCGGAGCGCAAAGCGGCGCGCATCTTCTAAACCCAGCACCTTGGCGGCTTCAAGATACGCACTGACGCACATGCTGTTCCATCCGACATACACGGTTTTGTCCACATAAGGCGTGGGCCGCTGCAAGCGCGCCGTGTACATTTTTTTCTTCGCGGAATCTAGTAGCCCTTGCACCCGCTCGGCACTGAGATTCATGCGCCGCGCAATCTCGTCAATCGGCGCCCGCACAAAAAGCACGTTCTTCGCGGGATTGTGATGCATCTCGCCGACCTCGTTGATGTCATAGTGCAAACCCGCAACCTGCGCTTCTTCTTCCGTAAGGACCGCGCGCGTCTCGTCCAGCGTCCAGGTGAAGTAATCGCCATCGTCGTCCATGTTGATGTCGGCGTCCTGCGAAGCGTAGAAGCCGCCGCGCTCGCGGTCGCTCAGCCACTCGTCCATCCAGCGAATAATATCGCGCGCCACATTTGCAAAGAATTCAAGGCCCGTGGTCTGATAGGCGTGTACATAATTTTTCAGCAGTTCCGAGTTGTCGTAGCACATCTTCTCGAAATGCGGCACAACCCATCGCTCATCAACCGAGTAGCGATGAAAGCCTCCAGCCAGTTGGTCATAAACGCCACCATTCGCCATGCGTTCGAGCGTGGTGACGATCACATTCCCAAGCTGTTCGGAGTCACGATTGCCCACGGCGGGTCGGACGCTTTCGTCCGCCAGTGAGGGCGAAGCGACACGGCGTGCCCTTGCATACCGCTCGATCAACAAATCCAGCACCGAAGGATGCGGAAACTTAGGCGCATTCCCAAACCCACCATTCCGCGCGTCAAACATTTTCAAGGCGGCGTCCTGAATCGCATCAACGATTCCCTCAGTGATGCGTCCCTCACGCCCAGCAAATGACTCAGCCTGCGCGATAGCGCTTTCCACCATTTTCGCCTGCTCCATCACATCGCCATGTTTTTCCTTGTAAGCATTCGCAATGCTGAGCAGCACGCGCTTGAAGCTGGGCCGGCCATACCCATCCGTCGGCGGAAAATAAGTCCCTCCATAAAATGGCTTGCCATCTGGAGTAAGAAACGCCGTAAGCGGCCACCCACCCTGGCCACTGACCGCGCTGACCGCGGCCTGATACCGGCTGTCGATGTCAGGTCTCTCATCGCGATCCACCTTCACCGCAATGAAGTGTTCATTCACAATCGCCGCCACTTCCGGATCGTCATACGATTCGCGATCCATCACATGGCACCAGTGGCACCACACCGCGCCAATGTCGAGCAGCATCGGCTTATTCTCCCCCTGCGCAGCGGCAAAGGCTTCCTCGCCCCATTCGTGCCAGCGAATCGGCTGATGCATGGCGGAGCGCAGGTAGGCGGAGGAGGCGTGGGAGAGGGAGTTTAGGGTGGAGGTGGTCATGATTGCTTTAAGTCTATATTAGAGGCGCAGCAAGGAAATTAAGGCGATACCGGCTTATTCTTCGCTGACTCCTCTTCGTGATACCGCAGTCCGAAGCCTATAGATCGGACTCACATATCTTCGGAGCGTTCTCAGATCCGCTGCGATATCGTCGGTCGCTTTATGTAGCAGTTTGGATGCTGCCTGGAGAGCCAGTGTTCGCTCGTTCATCAGATCAACTGCATTGCTCGTATAGTGTTTCAGGGCTTCCGCAAAGTCCGACGATTTTTCAACCTGCCTTCGGACCTCCATGATCGAGCTCTCCCAGCCATGGGTGTAGCCCCTCGTATGAAATCCTACTATCCGACTCGCGTCCACGGGTCGAATCCTTTTTGGGAGATGCGCGTCGAGGTAGGCGACGTACCGGCGCAAACACGCCAACAGCCGATTAGCCTCCGGAAGTCACGACGAGTCAGGGCAACTCGCTTAAGTAGTCGCTCCTTATCATCGTCGTGGTGCTGGAGCAAACCTTTTGCTCTTTCCCGCAAATTGGAACTGCGAATCCGTTAGATACCCGTACGTCGTGGTGCGGGTGGTCGTCGTACCTCCGCTTGTCTCAGTCCGGACTTTCTTCCTACCGCTCGCGACACAACTCCCAAAGCCGACCAATATGGGTACTAGGTCCGTGTGCAGTTCGCTATTACTCTGCGGGTGCCCGAGCGACCGCAATAGCACGTGGGACAGTTCGTGGGCCATGATGGCGATGAACGTTTCAGCGCGTTCCGAACAGCCTTCCCTGACGCGAACGTCGATTGGGTATCCGGAAAGAGATGAACTGCCGTATAACGGAAGCGACGCTAAAATGGAAACCTGAGCAGTGATGCCATCAATACCGTGGCCGCTCCAGTCCGTACGGGACAGTTCGCTACTTCGGAATCCGGAAGAATTTCCTGACTTGAAGTCCTTCGACACGTAGGAAACATTGACGAGAATTGGCAACCCAAGACAAGATGCTATTTCTTGGATGCAACCTTGAGTATTCCCTGTGCCCAGCGTAGCAACGAGGCTAGCGAAAGGGAGTTCCTCCTTCACTCCTACGCTCATGACCATTTCGTCGAGGGCGCTCGAGATGTCGGCGTTGGTAAGGCGTTCAAGCACTGCCCCTGGCTCCTGTGAAGGTATTCATAGTGGCGAGGCCGCCATCATTCTACACAAGACCGATCAATAGTCCCTTTTCCCGATTTCCCAAGCGCCTCGCCGAGTCTAACGCCCCGCCAGTGCATCCAACCGCGCCAGCGTATCCGGGTATTTGCGTACCAGCAACACCAGCGCCGCCGCCTGCGGATTCGGCTTCGCGCGGCCCTGCTCCCACTTCTCCAGCGTTCGTTCGTTAATCCGCAGCTTGCGCGCGAACACCGCCCGAGAGCAGCGCAGCTTCCTTCGAGTATCCCGCAACAGCTTTGAATCCACTTTGGGGAGCGGCGACACTTCCATTTTGTAATTGCGAAGCGTGAGCTTACCTTGGCGGTGGTCCTTCATCGCTGCCACGCCCTCCATCAGTTCGCCAAAAATGTCTCTCTTTGCCATCACCGTGTCCTCCGGGGCCGCGCTGCTAATTCGTTTTCCAGCACTGTCCTGAGTATCTTCTTCTGCCTCGCTGTTAAATCCGAGGCCTCGTGTTTATCGTAGACTGTCATCAACCAAACCTGGCTATCGGACTTGAAGTGGTAATAAATAACCCGCAGCCCGCCTCTACGCCCTTTGCCACGCCGGGCATCCGCCCATCGCGCCTTCCGGAATCCGCCTGTGCCCGTCATCAAATCTCCGAGTTCGGGATTTGCCGCTAATTTGGCCTGCAGTTCTCGATAACCATCGTCGTTCAGTAGTCCGCCACATGGCGTGTAAAAGCTGGCGCTTCGATGAACTCCATACGCCCTCACTACGCCGATAGGGTACACTTGGTATCATACGCTATTAGCGTATAATGTGCAAGATCCAAGATAGGGAGCGCTATCCAATCAGCGGATTCACCACGCGAATCGCTCCATATTTCTGGCCAATCGTTAGATCCTCGGAGTAGAGCGCGTCCGCTCCGCAGTCTTCGGCCGCCTGAAGTATAAGAGCGTCCCAGAAAGAAACTTTGTACCGCGCCTCAAGCTCCAGTGCATGGATTATGGATTGCGGAGTGTTTACGACGACCTCCCAGCTTAGATAGTCCTGAACCAACCTTCGGAGATCCTCTAGCGGCAACGGTCGAGCCACTTTGCGACGAAGATTCACACAAAGCTCCTGCAGAACCTGCGTGCTCAGCACACCATTTCCGCTCTCCCACAGACGCTCCACAAGTTGTCGGGCGCGTTCGTGCTTCCGGCCCGCAGTCCGGTCGTGGGCATAGATAAGGATGTTTGTGTCGACAAAATATTTGTCGGCCATCGCTAGCGCTCGTGCAGTTCGTCGCGGGATCGAGGACGCGACCATCGCAAGTCCATGCCATCGCACAGCCGGCCGAGTGCGCGTTTCTTCGCCTTGCTGTATGAATTCCGTTCGCGGAGGATTTGCTCGAGCCGCTCGGAAAGCAGAGCGCTGATGGACGTATCTTCTTCGGCTGCCAGAATCCGAACTTGCCGTAGCAATTCCGTGTCGAGTTTAAGAGTAATGTTGGACTTCATATCGCGTTCAAACTCAGCACGACTATATGTGCAGCACGTAAGACTGTGCAACGCTATCGATGTTTTCGGTCACGCCTGGCCATCAAAGGAAGTTCTTAGCGATCATGCAATACAAATCCACTGCCTCCGCAAGCTGCCGCTTCTCGATGAATTCTGCATCCGTGTGCGCCACGTGAATTGATCCGGGGCCGATCAGCAAGGGCTGACCCCACTTGGTTAGCTTTGGAATGTCCGTTGTAAATGCGGCAATCATCGTGGGCAGCCCGTCGATCGTGCGCAGGCGAAGGAAAGGCAGCTCCAACGGGAAATCGATCTTCACCTCGTTGCCGGCAGTTTCGATAATCTGCCGGCGCAAATCTTCGGTAGGTCCGACGAGCCGATAAAGCAAGTCGGCATGTGCATAGTCAGGAATTACATTGGGAGCGCGGCCGCCTTCGATCAGTCCAATATTCAATGTGCAAGGTCCCACCTGCGGATCGGAAGGCAGCGGCATCGCGCGCAACCGGGTAAGCGCGGCGAGCAGTTTGTCGATCGCCGACTCTCCGAGTTCCGGATACGCCGAATGCGCCATCCGTCCGTGTGCTGTTACTTCCACCCGCAGCGTCCCCTTCGAAGCGAGCGCAATGTGGTTCTCTGTTGGCTCGCCGTTCACCAGATATTTGCATCGATGCCCCGGTTCGCTCGCGGCGAATTCGTTTGCCATTTTTGCACCCAGGCTATCTCGCTCCTCGCCCACTACGAACAGCAACCCCACATGAACTCCGTCCCGACGCAAGCGCTCGGAAGCGGCGATCTGCGCGGCAATGATTCCTTTCGCGTCACAAGAACCTCGCCCGTAAATACGGCTCTCGTCTTCAGACGACCTAATAAACGGCGGGACCGTGTCCATGTGCGTGGAAAAAACCATCTCCGGATTGGGCCGCTCCGGTGACGTGGCATAAACATCGAAGCGATCCCCCTCGACTTGAATTTTTCGCGTGTCATACCCGATGCGGCACAATTCGCCGTAAAGGTAGTTCCCGACTGCGGCCTCGTTACCGGAAATCGATTCGATGTCGATGAGTTCGCGCGTGAGTGTGATGGCGTCCATGGAAGAAGCATAACCCACAGCGGTCCCGCGATTACGCGGCCGATCATGTAATCTGAAGTACGTGATTGGACAAAATTCCACCATCCGATCGCTCTTCCTTGAGGGCCCGGCAGGAAGACTGGAAGCATTGCTGAACTCCGGCGCTCTGAACGCGAGCCATGCGGCGCTTATTTGCCATCCGCATCCCTTATTCGGCGGCACGCTGCACAACAAAGTTGTGTTTCACACCATGAAAGCGCTGAACAGTTTTGGTTTTCCGGCGTTGCGCTTCAATTTTCGCGGCACAGGCTTGAGTCACGGTGAGCACGACCAGGGCGAAGGTGAACTCGAAGATGTTCGGACAGCTCTCGACTGGCTCGACGCTGAGTTTCACTTGCCGATTGTTTTTGCAGGATTTTCTTTTGGAGCAGCGGTAGGACTGCGGGCTGCGGCGTCCGATCCACGAGTGCAGGCACTGATCGGCGTGGGAACGCCCGTGGCACCGGTGGCCGCCGGTACAGAAACGCCACGCGTGTATAGTTTCGATTTTCTCCGCGATTCGGCCAAGCCCAAGTTGTTTGTGAGTGGCGCGCGCGATCAGTTTGGGCCGCCGGTAAAACTGCGGGAACTGATCGCTTCTGTGCCGGAGCCTAAGGAACTTGTCTTGATCGAAGGGGCGGATCATTTCTTCGAAGGCCGCCTGCGCGAGTTGCGCGAGGCGATTGAGCAATGGGTGAAGGATGCCGTCCCCCATCAGCCTTCGGCCATCAGTTAGAACCACTATCTATAATCCTTGGCAATGCCCGACACGCACCTCGATGAACATCGATTCCAGGCGATGCGCAAGACCGCGCGAGAGATCTTCCGCGATGCGCTGGCCGAGGCCTCCATAAAGAAAGGATTCGCGCGGCACGTGCAATATGAGCGCGGGGTATTGCGGATTCGTGAAGACCTTTACGACCTGCAATCGTATTCACGAGTTCTAGTTGTCTCGATTGGCAAGGCGGGTCACACCATGGTGGAAGCGCTGGCGGATCAGGCCGGCCATTCCGCCTTAGAGGGCATTGTGGCAAGCTCGGTCGAGCCTTCCGCGCAGGTGCGAGGCTTCCGCTATTTTCATGGCGGACATCCCATGCCCAATGCCGAGTCGATTCGCGCGGCGGATGCAATTCTGAAATTGCTCGATTCACAGACTGCCGCTTCCCTTGTGATCTTTATGCTGAGCGGCGGCGGCTCGGCAGTGGTGGAGAAGCCGATCGACGATGAAATCTCGTTAGATAATCTCATTGCCACTTATCGCGCTCTGGTACATTCAGGCGCGCCCATCGCCGAGATCAACACAATCCGCAAACATCTTTCTGCCGTGAAAGGCGGACGGCTGGCGCAGGCCGCATTTCCAGCACAGCAGGTTTCCCTGCTGGTTTCGGATGTTCCGGAGAATGCCCTGGATGCTCTCGCATCCGGTCCCACCATTCCTGACTCAACGAGCGTGGAAGATTGTTATCGCATTGCCGAGAGACATCAGTTGTTGCCGCAACTTCCCGACTCCGCGCGCGAATTGTTCGAGCGTCGCGCGCTTGAAGAAACTCCGAAATCTGACGATCAAGCCTTCCATCGCTCGCGCTGGTGGACGATCCTTTCGAACGAGGCAGCCATCGAGCAGGCGAAAACGGCGGCGGAGCGGGCCGGTTTTACGGTGCACGTGGACAATTCGTGCGACGACTGGGACTATCAGCGAGCAGCGGACTATTTGCTCGCCCGCTTGCGCGACCTGCGAAAAAACAGCGCGCGCGTTGCCCTGATTTCGGGCGGGGAAGTGACAGTGAAAGTCACTAACGGCGGGTTGGGGGGACGAAATCAGCAGTTTGCCCTCGCATGCGCACAAAAAATCGCGGGAGAGAACATCACAGTGCTGAGCGCGGGAACTGACGGTGTCGACGGAAATAGCCCCGCTGCTGGAGCAGTTGCCGATGGAACGACTTTATTACGAGCGCAGTCGCTGGGGATGGATGTTGGCGCGGCGATCGAGAAGTTCGATGCGTATCCGTTTTTCAGCGCGTTGGGCGATGCGATTGAAATCGGACCGACAGGAAACAACCTGCGAGACTTGCGGATTCTCTTGGCGTACTAGCATTCTCGACCGCCCAGAAGCGTCTCTTTACCTACTTCTTAACCAGCTCGATTCGGCCCAACACGGCCTCGGCGTTGGCTTCTGGAACTCCAGAAGGAGCGATTGTAACTGTGGTTCGGCTGCCAAGCAGGTTACGCGCCTGAAGCGATCTAGCGATTTCGGTGACGTCAAAGCTATAGAAAAATCCGGGATTGCTGGCCAGGGCGCCGACCGAATTGTAGAAGTTAAGCGTGCCGACAATATGTGCGTCTTCCGGCTTTGGTTGAGCACCCGGCGGAAGATCCAAGTAAACGTCATAGGGGACGCCCGGAGGTCCCGACGCTCTGAGATCTCTAATCACAAGGTAGAGGTGCTCGTCCGGCTTCAGGGCTTTGAGAGCCAGAGAAAGCGTCGGCTCCTCTGCCGCGGAGGGAGGCGCAAGAGTCAATCGAATTGGGGCCGGTCCCAGCTTGACCGGCAGCGAAGCGGCAGCTAGCACTTTCATTTTAGCGTCGGTTGGCTGAGACACAGATTCCACTCCACCACGAGCATCTTGGCTCTGGAGAATCACGCCCTGCGAAGTCAGGCCGAACAAGAAAGACGCTGCAACGATCATGCCGGTGTTGTTGATTCTCACGATCTGCTCCGCTGTCGACTCCTAAGGAACTTCCAACTTGGTTAGACGCGAAATCCTGCCGGAAGTTACCCGCTTTTACATCATTCTACTTCCAAACCAGCCAGTGGTTGCCAGCGGTCCCCCTTGAATGCAGACAATAAACCGGAAGAGACTTTGCGCAAGCCTCTTCCGGTTTCAAGATGGATCGATGAAAGTTACTGTTCCACTAATGAGACATCGCCAACTACAGGTTTGGCCTGGTCCGCGGGTTCTCCGGCCGGGGCGATCGTCACGCTAGGCTTCTCCGGCACACCGCCTTTCGATTGCAACTTTCTCGCCAGATCGGTGACGTCGAAGCTGTAGAACTGCTGGCTGGCGGCGCCGGTGTGAGTATGATCCGCATTAAAGAAATTGATCGTGCCCACGTAGTTGTCGGTCGCTTCGTTGGTGGAACCGCTTGCCGGAAGGTCGAGGTAAACGTCATACAAGACTCCGGGTTGAGCGTTGGTTTGGAGATCCTTAAGAACCAGGTAGAGTGAGCGTTCGGTGCCGAGCGCTTTTAGCTCATCCACAAGCAATCTGTTTTTATTGGTGGCGCTGTGCTCCAGCTCGAGGCGAACGGGTCCGCGGCCGAGTGCCAGAGCGTGAGAAGGTGCCTCGGCAAAATTGGCGTTATGAACGGCGCGTAACGCGATGCGAGCCTCAGGCTGAAAGTTCGGCGGCGCGGGCTCAAGCCGATCATAGCTATACCCCAGTTTTGCGATGTCGTCGACCTCTTTATTTTTCTTTTTGGCCGGTTTCCCATCGCGGTCAGCGAAGGTAAATTCCTTGTCGAGCCACGTGCTCGTGTCGGGATTCCTGCCGCCGTTGCGGTTCCAGCTTGCCCACAGCCGGTCGATATTGCAATGGTGCATCCAAAACACCGGGTCGCCGCCGGCGAAGGGAACAACGCCCATGTTTGTTGTATTTCCAACCGACACGTGAACCTGGCCATGCACGCCGCTGTCCAGAGCCAAATTGAATCCCTGCTGCACGCCCTGGGGGCTATACGTTGGCTGTTTCAGCGCAGGCTTCGGATCTAGTCTGGCATCTGAGGCAATGGGGCTGCCGGTGTTGACTCCCGTGTTGCGATTGGGTTTGGAAAGAACTCCAGAACGAAATTCGTCGGGAATCTTCGCGCTGTCCTGCCCGGCGGAGTAATTCCAGTAAGGAAGCGTGAAGGAGTCGTTCTTAGCGGCGTAACGGATAATCTCCTCGAAATAGTAGACAAACATGCGGTGCCAGGGGAGAAAGTAATCTTCAACCGGCGATTCGGAGCCGGGATGCGCCTGGCAGGTATTCCACATCGCCGTGGCTAGATCTTTAAACGGGCTGGGGCTGGGATAAGTCGAATTGATTTTGTCAGCTTTGTTCTGCGCGATGCCGTTAGGAGGCACAGAATGGGTGTACCACTGGAAAATCCAGTTTCTGGGGTCTCCTTCTCTTATTGCGTTCATCATGTTATTGACGGCATCCGCATAAATCTTCAACATCTTCTTACCTTCTGCCGTGCGTGCCTCATGGCGAACCCGGGCTGCGGGTGAAGCGAATGCATAGTTTCGGAAGCAAAGGCCGGCAGATACAGTTGCCATGCCTGCCACAAACGAGCGACGCGATATTCTAGACATAACATTAGTCTCCTTCGCGAAACAGAAGCATGCACATTGTAAGAACTAACGGAATATTGTCAACGTCAAAGTACTGAGGCTTACTAAGTTATCGAATAGTTAATAGTTCATTAGGAATGCGTACCTCATTCGCCGGTGCAGCTCAGACTTGGTGGTGAGAGATCGTCAACTTACTAAGGCGATGGCTCGCTGAAAGATAGCGGAGGTATGAAGGGGAGTAATTCCTTGCGGGTCGCAAGAGGCGACAGAATCAAGCCGCTGTCTTCACGGGCACAACTGCAAAATACCGCTATCTGGGCATTTCCCCTACGCTGCTTCGCTTTTCACCTGCACTCCTGCCCACTTTTCCAGCAACGTAAGCGTCGCCGCGTAATCGAGGTCGCGGTGCCCGTCTTCGGTGGCCATTTCGTAAATTTCTTCCACCGTTTCGAGGGCAGGAAGTTTTACGCGAGCCTCCTTGGCCGCCTCCAGCGTGAGCAGAATATCTTTGTGCATCAAGCGAAGCGGAAAATTCGGCGTAAAGTCGCGCTGCAGAATAAACGGCCCTTTGTAATCCACCACGCCGGAGCGCACCATCGTGGCATCGATCAATGACAGCAGTTGTTTCGGGTCCACGCCCAGCTTCGTTGCCAGCGTCAAAGCTTCGGCGAATCCTTCGAAGATTAAAGCAATCTGCAGGTTCATCGCCAGCTTTGTCGCTTGGCCTTTGCCCGTTTCTCCCATCCGGAATATTTTTTTACCCATCGCGGCAAAAAGAGGATTGAGGCGATCGATGATCTGCTCGTCGCCGCCGACCATAAAAATCAAAGTTCCATTTGCGGCGCCAATTTTAGATCCGGTCATCGGAGCGTCGACATAAGCGGCGCCTTTGGCGCGAACGCGCTCGGCAAATTTCAGGGTTGCGGAAGGCGAGATCGTACTGGAGTCGGCGATGATCATGCCGTTGGTGAGAGACTCTGCCACGCCATCGGAGCCAAAGAGAAGTTTCTCCACGGCGGCGGTATCGGAAACACACATCCAAACCACTTCCGCCCCACTCGCTGCGGCGCCGGGCGTAGGTGCTACGCCTGCGCCTTCCACCAACTTGCCCGGCGTGCGATTCCACACCGTGACTTCATGACCGGCCTTGACCAGATTCGTAGCCATGGCATGGCCCATAATTCCCAAACCCAAAAAGGCAACACGCATCTGCACCTTCTCCTGACGAGCGAAGCAACCCGTTTAAATTAGATATGAGAGAAAGCAAGGAGGTCAAGCAAACCACCGTCAAGTCGTTAAGACATCGATCAGGCCTCTGTGCTAAAGTTTCCGTCCAACATGGCAACCCGCCCTGAGACTCCTCCGCCGGAATCCGCACCGGGATCGCTTTACTGCCCCAACTGCGCCAAGGAAGTAAATGATCCGCTGACCTGCGGTGATTGCTCGGCTGTGATCTGCCGCCGCTGCGGCACGCCGCTGGAATCCCCCGACGAGTTGGGAATCGGATGACGGACTCCACCGTCGCTGGGCTTGTCACGGAAACTTCGGTGGATAAATCGAAGCCCACCCTGGTTCGTGGCCTCGGCCTGCTTGATGCAGTGCTTTTGCTGGCCAGCGGCATCATCGGCTCCTCGATTTTCCTCACTGCCAAAGATATCGCCGGCCCGCTCCCTCACCCGTTTATGTTCCTGGGCGTCTGGGTACTCGGCGGCGTGATCTCCCTTTTTGGTTGTGTAGCCTTCGCCGAATTGGGGTCAATGTTCCCCGAATCCGGCGGCCAGTACGTTTATCTTCGCGAAGCCTACGGAGATCTCGTCGCTTTCCTCTACGGCTGGATGCTGTTCTCAGTCGCCAATGGCGGCAGCATCGCGGCCTTGGCAGTTGCCTCCGCCGTCTACACAGGGCAAGTTTTCCCGGGCGTTTCCCAGGAGCACATAGTGTTCGCGTTCGCGGGCGTCACCATCACGCGCGCGCATCTCTTCGGCCTTTTTCTAATTGCCATCCTCACTTATGTAAACGTAGTCGGCCTACGCTGGGGCACTCTCCTTCAAAACGTCTCCACCTGGACCAAGTTCGCAGCCATGGCCGCCTTCGTCGTACTTGGCTTCGCCATCGGCAAAGGCGATTGGTCGCACTTCAACCCTCACGGCGCAAGCCTCACCATGGGATTTCATCCCGCGCAGCTGATCTCCGCCATGGGCATCGCTCTGATCGCAGTCTTCTGGGCCTATGACGGATGGGTCTACATCACGTGGGTCGCAGGAGAAGTAAAAGAGCCGCGCCGCAACGTGCCGCTAGCCATGGTGCTGGGAGTGTTGGTAGTTGGCGCGATCTACATAGCGATGAACGTAACTTATCTATACGCGCTGCCGCTCAAGGAAATCGCGCAGCACGAAACCATCGCCCACGCCGCCGCGGCAACATTGTTTTCCCCACGCACGGCCGTCTGGCTCTCGCTGATGATCGCCGTCTCCTGCTTCAGCGCCGCCGCCACCTGCACGCTCTCGGGAGCGCGAGTCTATCTAGCCATGGCGCAGGACGGCGTCTTTTTCAAACGCATGGCAGAAATCCATCCTAAGTGGCGCACCCCCGCCTTCAGCCTCATCGGACAGGGCATCTGGGCCGCCCTGCTAACCTTGAGCGGCCGCTACGATCAGCTCTACACCTACGTAATCTACGGCATGGTGCTTTCGTACACGCTGACGGTGATCGGCATGTTCCTGCTGCGCTGGAAGCGCCCCGAAATTCCCCGCCCCTATCGCTGCACGGGATATCCCTGGCTGCCGGCGATTTACGTTCTGGTGGGAGCAACGTGGACGCTGAACACGATCATCACGCGTCCGACCGAGGCGTTCTGGGGCACGGCTATCGTCCTAGTCGGCGTGCCAGGATATTTGTATTGGAAGCGGAGTGGAAGGAAGCCAACTGCAGCGGGATAAAACTTGTCGGACGATTTAGTGCACCGACAAAAGTCGTGTCTAATCCTTCGGCCACTCATAAGGAAAAAGCTTGCCCGCCGCCTCCGGCGAAATCGTCACTCCAAGCTCCTTTGCGGCCTGCGACAGGACGGGATCGCGCTCCGACTCAAGGTCGCCTGGCTGCGGCAGTGCCACCTCGTCCGGCATGACTCCGTGGTGTTCGAGACTCTTGCCATCAGTCATTATCAAGTTGGCGACGGTTACTTCCGCACCATAGTCCACGCCAGAGCTGGCGAAATAAAATCCAGTTGCCTCCATCACGCTGCCCGAACTCCTGTCCCCGATCACCGTGCCACGCTTTTCCAACTGCATCACGCGCGCGAAAATCTCTGAAGCCGAGGCCGACTCGCTGTCGACAAGCACGACAACCTTCCCCGGAAAATAAATGGGACGCTCGCGCTTGGCAAGTTCCGGTTTAGTCTTCTTCCGCTCTATTTTGTCGAATAGTTTCACGTCGTGATCGAAGAACATACCAATGAAATCCTTGAGCGTATCGACCGATCCGCCGCCATTGCCTCGCAGATCGATGATCAAAGCCTTAGCTGAGCGGATTTTGCCGCCGAGAAGGTAGATTTTATCGGCACTATAGAAGAACCACGGAAACTTGAGAATGACTACTTCGCCAATCTGCGTCCATTGCATCCGCATTCGGTGGCGATCATTCTCGCTCTCGCGGATTACGTCGTAGCGCACGCCCGCTCCCGGACGATAAGCCAGGTCTGGCGATAGAGTCGTTTTCGCCTTAATCTCAATCTTCTGCGTTTCTCCCGACGGCGATTGCACTTCCAGTTGCATTTCCGGCCGGGGATTCAAAACGTAATCCAGGTACTCGATGCTCCGAAGATTCTGCCTTGAGGGAGCGGTTCCATTGATCGTAAGGATTTGCGCGCCAGGCTTGAGCCCTTTTGCTTCGGCGTCGGAGCCGGGCCGGACACGCGTGACGAAACACAAACTCCAAATCATCTGATGTTCGAAACCAAAGTCCAGGCGATAAGGGCGGGCCGGCGGCTGAAATCTGGTGTGCGAATCGTGCAGCGCGTCCACCGCTACAGCAATCTGCGTGAGCGCCTCGTTCAGCGAGTTGGACGCTGCGATCTTCGCCCGTGCCTTCGACAACACGCCATCCCAGTCCACTCCGTTCATCTTCGGGTCGTAATAACGCTCCTGAATGCCCTTCGCCACTCCGTCCAGAATGCCCAGCGCTCTTTCGCGGTCGGCCTTCGATATCGCTCCTTGTGCAGGTGGTGCCACCGATGTCGGCTGCTGCCCCTGTAAGCCGATACACGGCAGGGTCAGCGCCGCGGCGAAAATTAACATATTTCGATGCAGCATCCGTGCCAACCTCCTGTGGCTCGAGCCGACACAGAGCAATATCACACGAAGCGGGTTGCCTGACAATTGGTTCTCGACATCCCAAGCCGCTATCTCCGTGAATTACTGCCATGCCGTTTGACGCTGCTCCCCCCTCATCTTTACACTCAAGTTAACGCCTCATGAATCCGACCCGGTTCCGTTGCTCGACGGACCCCGCCGGAGCTGGCGTGTCGTGAAAGGTAAAACGTGAGCCCTACAGAAACTCCCGAGGCGGTAAAAACGCAAGCCAATCCTAAAGACGTCAAGCGCGAGATTTCCGTGGAAATCCCCGCAGCGGACGTAGCCCGCGAAACCGACTTGCAGATTCAGCGCTATCAGAAGAGCGCGCGCCTGCCCGGATTCCGCGCGGGACATGTGCCCGCCTCCATCATTCGCCAGCGCTTCGGCGAAGGCATCAAGAGCGACGTGGCCGAGGCGTTGATCCCGAAGTATTTCCGCCGCGAAGCCGAAAAGCAAGGCCTGATTCCGGTTTCACAGCCGCGCGTCACCGACTTGCACATGCACGATGGCGAGCCGCTGCGCTTCAAGGCCAGCTTCGAAGTTCTGCCCGAAATTCAAGTCGAAGGCTACAAAGAGCTACGCTCCGATAAGCCCGAAATCACCGTCACCGACGAGGAAGTCGAGCAAGCGCTCAACAACGTCCGCGAGCAGCACGCCACGTACACGACCGTCGAAGGCCGCACACTCGCCGAAAAAGACTTCGCCCAGGCCTCCATGGACGGCAAGCCGAAGGACCCAAACGACGCCTCCGCCGCCAATCCTGTCCACATGGATGACGTGCTGATCGAAATCGGCGGCAAGAACACGGTCGCCGAATTTTCCCAAAATCTCACTGGCGTATCCGCCGGAGAAGAACGCATCTTCGACGTGGTCTATCCGGAAGACGCTCCCGACAAACGGCTCGCGGGCAAGACTTTCGTCTACACGGTCAAGGTCAACGGCATCAAGCAAAAGGCCCTGCCCGAGCTAAACGATGACTTCGCCAAAGAACTCGGCGAGTTCACCGACCTCGCTCAAGTCCGCAAACAGATTCGCGAAAACATGGAGGCCGAGCGCCGCCACAACGCCGAACGCGAATCGAAAGACAAGCTTGTCGCAGAACTGGTAAAGCGCAACGAGTTTGAAGTTCCAGAGTCGTTAGTCGACCGTCAAATCGATCTTCGCCTCGAGCGCGGCCTGCGAGCGCTTGCCGCGCAAGGCATGAAGATGGAAGACATGAAAAAAATGGACCTGCCCCGGCTGCGCGCTGGCCAGCGGGACCAGGCCGTCAACGATGTGAAGTCTTCCCTGTTGCTCGATCGCATCGCCGACTTGGAAAACATCCAGGTCAGCGACGAAGAACTAGACCGGGAGATCGAAGCGCTCGCCAAACAGTCCAAACAGACTTCGGAAGCGGTGCGCGCTCGTTTGACAGAGGATGGGGGCCTCGATAGAATCCGAATGAGAATCCGCAGCGAAAAGACCCTCGATTTTCTTTATCATCAGTCCGCGTAACTCGCAAAAGCGCGGGCACATCGAATCCTCCCCGAGCCGGACAGAGGTTAGCTTGGGGCGAAGTGTGACAGCTCCGATGACAAGGTCAGGTAAATCATGAAATCGAATAGAGAAGACCCGCAAATGATGCTGGTTCCGATGGTCATTGAGCAGACCGGGCGAGGCGAACGCGCCTACGATATTTACTCCCGCCTGCTTCGCGATAACATTATTTTTATCGGTACGCCGATCGACGACAATATTGCCAATCTTGTGATCGCGCAAATGTTGTTTCTGGCTCAGGAAGATCCAGAGAAAGACATTCAGCTCTATGTGAATTCGCCCGGAGGTTCGATCACCGCTGGCATGGCGATCTATGACACCATGCAGTATGTGAAGAATGACGTCATGACGCTCTGCGTGGGCCAAGCCGCATCGATGGCAGCATTGCTTTTAGCTGCGGGCGAGCCCAAAAAGAGACTGGCGCTTCCCAATTCGAGAATTCTAATTCACCAACCGTCCATGGGCGGACTTTCGGGCCAGGCGACTGATATTGATATTCACGCCCGCGAGATCCTCCGTATGCGCGAGATCACAAACCAGTTACTCTCCAAGCACAGCGGCCAGAAACTGGACAAAGTAGAAAAAGACGTAGAGCGCGATTTCATCATGAACGCGCAGCAGGCTAAGGAATACGGAATCATAGACGATATCATCTATAAGACCGTAAAAGCGGTATGATCCCTTCGAAGGTCGAGTGAAACACGGCTTTCGCGGTTGAATGGCGTACCAGGCCTGGGGAAATCACGGTCCAGTGATTGAAGTGGGCGGTGTCCCAGAATCATATCGAGATGTTAAGGAGTAGAGCCGAGTGAAAAACAAGTCAGGCTCCGACGAGATCCTGCGCTGTTCGTTCTGCCATAAATCGCAGGATGCCGTAGCCAAGCTGATCTCTTCGCCCAGCGATTATCCGCGTGCCTACATTTGCGATGAGTGCGTCGCGGTTTGCAATTCCATTCTCGAAGACGACCGCACGGCGACTCCGCAAACCAGCACGCCGAATCAACTGCCCAAGCCGCAGGAAGTAAAAGTGTTCCTCGACGAGTACGTAATCGGGCAGGAGCAAACCAAGAAGAAGCTGGCCGTGGCGGTTTACAACCACTATAAGCGAATCTTCATGAATCGCCAAAAGACGGCGGGAGATGGCATTGAGCTCAGCAAATCCAACATTCTGCTGATTGGCCCGACTGGAACCGGCAAGACCCTGTTGGCGCAAACTTTGGCCCGCATGCTTGATGTCCCGTTTGCGATCGTGGACGCGACCACTCTCACCGAGGCTGGCTACGTCGGCGAAGATGTGGAAAATATCATCCTCAAGCTGTTGCAGGCAGCAGAGGGAGACGTCAGCCGCGCCCAGACTGGCATTATTTACATCGACGAAATCGATAAGATCGGCCGCAAGGACGAAAACCCCTCCATTACCCGCGATGTTTCCGGGGAGGGTGTGCAGCAAGCCCTGCTTAAGATTCTCGAAGGAACGATCGCCAATGTTCCCCCGCAGGGCGGACGCAAGCATCCCCATCAGGAATTCACCCCGGTTGATACCACCAACATCTTATTTATCTGCGGCGGAGCGTTCGTCGGGCTGGAGAAGATCATCGGCCGCAGAGTTGGCAAAAAGTCCTTGGGCTTCCGCAGCGGCGACGATAACGAGAAAGACGCCGTAGCTGCACGCAAGCGAAACTTCGAACTCCTCACCGAAATGCAACCGGAGGACTTGATTAAGTTTGGCTTGATTCCCGAATTCGTGGGACGTTTGCCCGTGATGGGCATGTTGGAAGACCTCGACGAGTTCGCGCTGATTGAAATCTTGACCCGCCCCAAAAACGCCATCGTCAAGCAGTATCAGCGTTTGTTCGAGTTCGAGAATGTGCGCCTGAAGTTCAGCGATGAGGCTCTCCGCGCTGTCGCCCGCCAGGCGATGGCGCGCAAAGTAGGCGCCCGCGGCCTGCGAATGATTCTCGAAGAGCTCATGCTCGACTTGATGTTCACCCTGCCTAGCCAAAAGAAACTAAAAGAGTTCGAGGTCACGCGGGAGATGGTTGAAAAACGCAGCGCCTCCCTCCCGGTCATGGAAAAGGCAGGCTAACCCAGATTTGGGGACACCTGCGCCCATATCGAAGGGTCGTCCCGGTCAGAGTTTTTTTTCGCCAGTGCTTCAAAATGGGATAGTCGCGATGTCTCGAAACAGGAGTAGACTGTTCCAGTAGTTAGTCCCGGAAAGGCGTGTCCGGATGGCTATAGGGCGCGAATCCGGTAGTGTGGCGAAGGCAGCACCACCCAGGGAGATGAAGTGACCACAACCAAGGAAAAATTCGAAACCAAGAAACTCCCCATGATGCCCATTCGCGACGTAGTCATCTTTCCTTACATGATGACGCCGTTCGTGGTGGGCCGCGAATCCAGCGTGCGCGCCTTGGAAGAGGCTTTGGCTGCGGACAAGAAAATCTTCCTGGCCACCCAGCACGACGCCTCCATCGACGAACCCAAGGCCAACGAAATCTATCAGGTCGGAACCATCGTCAACATCGTGCAAAGCCTCAAGCTCCCGGACGGCAACATTAAGGTTTTGGTTGAAGGCGTCGAACGTGGACGGCTGCTGCAATCCACCGATGCAGACGGCTACATGCAGGCAAACGTTCGCGTAGCCCGCTACCCGGTAGAGATGAATGCCCAGATCGAAGCAGGTATGCAGCGTGTGACTACGCTGTTCGAACAGTATGTGAAGCTGTGCCAGGCGTTGAACTACGAGACCATGATCTCGGCCGTGCGCATGGAAGACCCGGCCAAGTTGACTGACATCATCGCTGCCAACCTGCAGCTTTCCATTGAAGAAAAGCAGGAATTACTTGAAATTTTTGATCCTTCCGAGCGGCTGAATCGCATCGCCGATGTGCTCGATGTTGAGATCGAAAAGCTCAATGTTGACCGCACCATTCAGTCGCGCGTAAAGCGGCAGATGGAAAAGGCGCAAAAAGAGTACTACCTCAACGAAAAAATCAAGGCGATCCAGAAGGAACTGGGCCGCGGCGAAAAGAGCGAGTTCGACGAACTGAAGAAAAAAGTCGAAGCCGCCGGCATGCCGAAGGACGTCAAAGACAAGGCCCTGCAAGAGTTGAAAAAACTCGAAGCCATGCCGCCCATGTCGGCGGAGTCCACGGTTTCCCGCAACTATCTCGACTGGCTGCTCGCCGTCCCGTGGAAGAAGCGCTCGAAGGAAATCCGCAATATCTCCCGCGCTGAAAAAGTTCTTAACGAAGATCACTACGGCCTCGAGAAGATCAAAGAGCGCATCCTCGAATTCCTGGCGGTTCGCCAGTTAGTGAAAAATCCGAAGGGCTCAATCCTGTGTTTCGTCGGCCCTCCGGGCGTAGGAAAAACCTCTCTCGGGATGTCGATTGCCAAAGCCACCGGCCGCAAATTTGTCCGCATGTCTTTGGGCGGCGTTCGCGACGAAGCCGAAATCCGCGGCCATCGCCGCACCTACATCGGCGCGCTTCCCGGCCAAATCATCCAGATGATGAAGAAGGCGGGCACCAAGAACCCAGTCTTCATGCTCGACGAAGTCGACAAAATGTCGATGGACTTCCGTGGCGACCCATCCGCCGCGCTTCTCGAAGTGCTCGATCCCGAACAGAACTACATGTTTGTCGATCATTATCTCGATGTCGAATACGACTTGTCGCAGGTTTTCTTTGTCGCCACTGCGAACGTCATGCACACCATCCCTCCTGCTCTCCAGGACCGTATGGAAGTGCTGCGCCTGCACGGCTACACCGAGCAAGAAAAAGTCGAGATCGCTAAGCAGTTTCTGGTAAAGAAACAAATGCTGGCGGCGGGACTATCGGAAAAAAATGTGAAATTTTCCGACGATGCCATTACAACCCTGATCCGCGCCTACACCCGCGAAGCCGGCGTGCGTAATCTGGAACGCGAGATCGGCAACGTTTGCCGCAAGATTGCCCGCAAAGTTGTGAAGGAAGGCGCAGATTACACGGTCGATGTCACCGCCGAGAATGTTAAAGAGTTCCTCGGCGTCATCAAGTTCCGCGACACACTGGCCCACGAAAAGAGCGAAGTGGGCCTGGTCACTGGGTTGGCATGGACGGAAGTCGGCGGCTCGATCCTCAGCACCGAGGCCACCGTCGTCGACGGCAAAGGCAAGCTGACCTTGACCGGCAAACTGGGCGATGTGATGCAGGAGTCGGCGCAAGCCGCGCTGTCGTATATCCGCTCAAGAGCGCACCGTCTCGGCCTCACTCGCGACTTCTACCGCACCCTGGATCTGCACGTGCACGTGCCCGAAGGCGCTATTCCGAAAGATGGACCGTCAGCGGGCATTACCATTGCCACTGCCATCGCAAGCGCGCTCAGCAAGATTCCCGTTCGCCGCGATCTAGCCATGACCGGCGAGATCACCTTGCGCGGCAAGGTTCTACCTATTGGCGGACTAAAAGAAAAACTATTAGCCGCACACCGTGCGGGCCTGTTCGAAGTCATCCTGCCCCGCGACAACGAAAAGGATTTGGCCGAGGTTCCAGAAAATCTGCGCACCGCAATGAAGATGCATTTCGTCGACACCATGGATCAGGTGCTGCAGATTGCTCTCGAATCGCCACTACCGGTGCGGAGTGACGACGAAACCCAGCCCATCGCCCCTCCGCCGCTGACTTCCAGCACGGGAGACACTCCTACAGCGCACCAGTAAACCGCAGAATAATGCAGTTTGAAGAGGCCCGCTCCTGAGCGGGCCTCTTTTTCAGGTCCGCTTGCCAACTTCTCCAATCACATTGCACACTGGATCATGAGGGTCATGACCCGTTTCCTGGCGTCGGCCACCGATGCCGCGCATTTCCCCGTTCCCACGCTGCCGGAGATCGCCTTTCTGGGCCGTTCTAACGTCGGAAAATCCAGCGTCATTAATTCTCTCGTAGGCGCAAAGCTGGCTCGCACCAGTTCCACGCCCGGGCGCACTCGCGCCATAAATTTCTTCGAAGTGCGCTGGCCTGGAAAGCCGCGCCCGGAGGTCATCTTCGCCGACCTTCCCGGCTACGGTTATGCCAAAATCTCGCGCGAGGTCTCGCAGGAGTGGCCAAAGTTCATCGAACCCTACATGAACGAGCGATCGACATTGGCTCTGTGTCTGGCATTGGTGGATGTCAATGTCCCTCCGCAGGAGAGCGACCAACTGCTGCTGGATTTCCTGAACGCCTCCCGGCGTAACTTTCTGTTGATCGCGACCAAAAGCGACCGGCTGTCGAACAACCAGTTGAGCACCGCCTTGCGCGCTCTGGCGACAGCCTACCCTGCCGCTCCCGTGATTGCCTTCTCGGCAAAAACCGGCTTAGGGCGCGATGAAGTCTGGAGCAAAATTCGCCACTCCGTGACGGAGTTTTCGGCAAGCACGTCTCAATTCTGAACTTCTCCCGTTTTGGATACGGCCCTAGTCCTCCGTTGAGCCACTCGCGCATCATCCGAAGCTTCCTCTCGCGATCTTCCGATAGAGTCATCCAGAGACACTGGCCGCAGCTAGAGCCAAAAACCGCAGCATGTCTGAAGATCAAAGTGCCGGCGCCTCCTATCTGGCTGCCCTCAAGCGCAGCGGTCCTGCTGGAGCAGCGCCGGCAAGGGCTCCGGAGGATCACGCCGGCAATCTGGCCCCGCCCGCAGCCGGCCCGTCTCCTTCCGAAAAACGTCGCAGCCCACGCTACCGCTGCCAGGGCAGTGCCCGCCTGCACGAAATCAGTAGTGGGGTCGCCACTTGGGCGACTTTCACCGATATCAGCATGCATGGCTGTTATGTCGAAGCCATGTCGACCTTTCACATCGGTGCTGAACTGGCGTTGACCATCGAGGTCAACGGCCATCGCGTAGAGTGCCGCGGGTCCGTGCGCGTTGTCTATCCGGGCCTGGGCATGGGGATCTCGTTTACCTCCATCCCGGGCGAATATAGCGAGCGCCTGCGCGAACTGTTGCGCTCGCTGTCGCAACCATCCGTCATCCTCGGCACGCGCCCGGGGCTGGACCGAGCTTCCCCGTTACCTCCGCCCGAAACCACATCGGCGGTTACCGACCCAGCGGCAGTCCTGCGGGCGATTACACTTTTTTTTGAGGAGCGGCATATGCTGGGGCGCGACGAGTTTCTTCGCATTCTTCGAAAGAGCCAGCAGAGCCGGCGCTAGCGCTGCCAACACAGCTTTTCATGCCTCAGATCTGCCTGTGAATCGCCCGTCCGAAGATTAAACAAAGATTCGTTATGATGAACGGGCATGGCCACTTATCTGATCACGGGTATGGCGGGGTTCATAGGATCGTCGATCGCGCGTGAGTTGTTGCGGCGTGGCGAGCAGGTTCGCGGAGTAGACAATTTCTCCACCGGCAAGAACGAGAATCTGACGGACATTCTTGGGCAGATCGATTTCCGCCAGACGGATATTCTGAATCTCGATGCCATGAATCTGGCCTGCGCCGGAGTGGACTACGTTTTCCACGAAGCGGCGATTCCATCCGTTCCGAAATCGGTGAAAGACCCAATCGGCAGCAACCGCGCCAACGTTGCCGGCACAGTTAATTTGCTGGTGGCGGCGCGAGACGCCAAGGTGAAGCGCGTGATTTACGCGGCCTCGTCGTCCGCTTATGGAGACACTCCGGCCTTACCCAAACACGAACAGATGACTCCCGACCCCATCTCGCCCTATGCCGTAGCCAAACTGGCGAGCGAACACTATATGACGTCGTTCTATCGCTGCTACGGCCTGCAGACCGTGGCGCTGCGCTACTTCAACGTCTTTGGGCCGCGGCAGGACCCGTCTTCTCCCTACTCGGGCGTGCTGGCCAAGTTCATCACCCACATGCTCGACGGGCGGCAGCCGACGATTTTCGGCGACGGCGAGCAGAGCCGTGATTTCACTTATATCGACAATGTGGTGGACGCGAATTTGCTGGCTTGCAGCGCCCCCGCAGAAAAAGTGGCGGGCAAGGTCTTCAACGTGGCCACAGGACGGCGAATCACGTTGAATGAAACGTTCCAGCTGCTAAAGCAACTGACGGGATACCCAGGTTCCCCGATCTACGCTGCAGAGCGTGCCGGCGACATCAAGCATTCTCTCGCCGACATTTCTCTCGCGCAACAAAATTTCGGTTACCAACCCACCGTAGATTTCGAAAATGGGTTGCAGCAAACGGTCGAGTGGTATCGCAATTCCAAATCCTAGCCGCCAGTGGTACAAGTACGGTTCGTATCAGAGCATCCAAGTACGGTTCGTCAGAGCATGCAAATACGGTTCGTATCAGGGCATGCCTTCAGGCATGCCGCAAGCACCG
>Ga0208690_1000031_pt1 | contig 32172 bp, 23 predicted proteins | sample June2015DPH_16_1_2_FD_184712 | JGI IMG/M metagenome (GOLD analysis project Ga0208690, IMG submission 184712) | Peatland microbial communities from SPRUCE experiment site at the Marcell Experimental Forest, Minnesota, USA - June2015DPH_16_10... | ecosystem: Environmental > Terrestrial > Soil >...
CGAAGTGAAACTTCGCGTAATCAGCCAGTTGCTTTACAGTTTGCTGAACCTTCTCCGTCCCATGCCCAGCCAACATGGATTCATGTAAATCATTGATCATGGCGAACAGCTTCTTGTGATCGTCGTCGAGACGTCCGACCTTAACGCTATAGGTTGTATCCCATTTAACCAAAGACATAATGGCCTCCGTGCACTTCCCGACATTCAGCGTAATAACATGCGTGCGGAGGATATTATCGGCGTTCGGAGCGGGAAACTTTAGGAGCGTGCTGGACAGCCCGCACTCTTTGTCTACGGTACGGCGACGTGAAAAGTTGGCGATATCAGAGAATTATTTCAGCGACTTCATTAGTAAAATAGAAATGCTCGTCCTAATTGTGATTCGCCAGTTCGCGCAACGCTGCCTGATTGCGGATCACCAGAGTTGAACCCTTGGCATTCACGATCTGGTGTTTTTTCAGGTCAGCCAGAAGACGGGTGACGGTTTCCCGCGATGTGCCGATCATCTGGGCGATCTCTTCGTGCGTCAGCCGGAGCTTCACGCGCGGCTCGGGCTTTGCGCTCTCTCCATTCTTGGAACTCCATTCCAGCAGCAACTTGGCAAGCTTTTCGGCGGCTGAATGTGACAGGCCCAGGGAGCGCACTTCGTTGCAAACCGCGTGATACTTCTCACTCAGTTGCTCGGCCACCTTAAAACACACCTGCACATCGTTCTTGAGGAAGCGAAGAAAATCCTCGCGCTTGACGAAGTTAATCTGGCAGGGATCGATGGTTGACGCCGTCACTTCGTAGGGTCTGCCGGAGACAGTGGCGCTCAAGCCCAGCACTTCGCCAGCCTCGGCAATCTTCACGATCATTGTCTTCCCATTGGCCGCGCTGACCGAAAGCTTCACACTTCCTCTGCAGACAAGGAAAATGCCGCGTGGCTCCTGGTGTTCCACGAAAAGCACAGCGCCCTCGGGATACGCGGTGGTGTACTTGATTTCCTCGAAAGCCTGCAGCGCGGAGGGTGGAAGGTCGCAGAAGATGCGATCGGCACGCAATTTGCAAGTAAGGCAGCATTCTACGATTTCCATTCCGTAGGGTGAGATCATTGGTCACCTTCCTAGAGAGACCATGAAGCAGCCATTCACGCGGTGTTAAGCGCGAAATAGCTGATCCCGTCTCATTTCTGTGGCTAGTGTCAGTCCGCGTGAATTTCTTCGCTGTGCCACAAGACACAGCAAAGTGTGATTTGGCTCACATAGGGCGCCTGGGAGATTCCGGTGTGAATTCCGCAAAAATCGATTCCCGATTTGCGTCTTGTTCGGGATGTGACCGAAATCACAGCTTGCTGTGATCTCTTTTGCAGACGCCTGAGGGTTCCATCGCTGATGATTGCAACAGTCAGGACGAATCCTACGAACCGACCACCAAATTTCAGTCTGGGGGAGAGATGAGCGCAAAACGTAAAATTAAGACCATGGACGCGAACGAGGCAGTGGCGCACGTCGCCTATCGCGTCAATGAAGTAATTGCCATTTATCCTATTACTCCTTCTTCTGGGATGGGCGAGTGGGCGGACGAGTGGGCGTCGCAGGGAATTCAGAACATTTGGGGAACTGTGCCGCATGTCGCGGAGATGCAGAGCGAAGGCGGGGCTGCGGGAGCGGTTCACGGTGCATTACAGACCGGGGCCCTCGCGACCACGTTTACCGCATCTCAGGGCTTGTTGCTGATGATCCCCAACATGAACAAGATTGCGGGAGAGTTGACGTCGGCGGCGTTCCATGTAACGGCGCGAACTCTCGCCACTCATGCCCTTTCGATCTTCGGCGATCACAGCGACGTAATGTTCTGCCGCACGACCGGCTGGGCCATGCTCTGCTCGAATTCGGTGCAAGAAGCGATGGACATGGCTCTCATTGCGCATTCTGCCTCGCTCGAATCACGGATACCGTTCCTTCATTTCTTCGATGGATTTCGCACTTCGCACGAGGTGAACAAGATTGAAATGCTCAGCGATGATGACCTGCGCGCGCTCATTAATATGGACCGCGTTTTCGAGCATCGCCAGCGGGCGCTTTCACCGGATCATCCGGTTCTGCGCGGTACGGCGCAGAATCCTGACGTGTTCTTCCAGATGCGCGAACGGGCTAATTCTTTCTACGACGAATGCCCGGAAAAGGTCCTCGCGGCCATGGAAAAGTTCGAAAAAGTTGTGGGACGTTCCTATCATCTCTTCGATTATGTTGGCGCACCCGATGCGGAACGAGTAATCGTGATCATGGGATCCGGAGGGGAAGTGGCGCATGAGACGATCGACGCCATGAACGTGCGCGGGGAAAAGGTTGGATTGCTCAAAGTCCACTTATATCGGCCGTTCTCAACCAAACACTTCCTCGAAGCTCTGCCCGCCAGCGTGCGTAAGATTTCTGTTCTCGATCGGACGAAAGAACCGGGAGCGGTTGGCGAACCTCTGTATCTGGATGTAGTCAATGCCTTCCATGAAGGCTTGAAGCTTGGATACGGCAAAGTGAAAACGGAGCCGTCCATCGTAGGCGGGCGCTACGGCCTGTCTTCGAAAGAGTTCACGCCGGCGATGGTGAAAGCGGTTTATGACAATCTCAAAGCGGATCAACCCAGGAATCATTTCACGCTCGGCATTCAGGACGATGTCAGCCATACAAGCCTTTCCTACGATCCGGAGTTCTCGACGGAGCCGGAGAATGTGGTCCGAGCGCTGTTTTATGGGCTCGGCGCGGACGGCACGGTCGGCGCGAACAAGAATTCGATCAAGATCATTGGCGAGAACACTGACAACTACGCCCAGGGCTACTTCGTTTACGACTCGAAAAAATCGGGAGCGATGACAGTTTCGCATCTGCGCTTCGGGCCGCAACCGATTCGTTCCAGCTATCTTGTGTCGAAGGCTAACTTCATCGCCTGTCACCAATGGATTTTTCTCGAGCGCTACGACATGCTTAGCGCATTGGTCTCCGGCGGCACTTTCCTGCTCAACAGCCCATTCGGAGCGGATGAAGTTTGGGATCATCTGCCGCGAGCCGTGCAGGAACAAATCATCAACAAGAAAGCAAAGTTCTATGTGATTGACGCCTACCAGGTGGCGCGCGACAGTGGCATGGGCAGCCGCATGAACACGATTCTGCAGGTCTGCTTCTTCGCTATCTCGAAGGTTTTGCCGAAAGAGCAGGCGATCGAGGCCATTCGCAAATCGATTCGCGATACGTACGGCAAAAAGGGCGAAGAGATCGTCCAGAAGAACATGAAGGCAGTGGACGAGACTCTATCGCACTTGTTCGAAGTAAAGGTTCCCGCCAAACTTACCAGCACCATCGAAATGCCAGCGCCATTTTCGTCCGAGGCTCCTGCGTTTGAGGGAAATGTGCTCGGCATGATCTACGCCGGGAAAGGCGACGAGTTGCCAGTCAGCGCCTTCCCGGTGGACGGAACATTCCCGACCGGCACTGCGAAATGGGAAAAGCGCAACCTCGCTCTGGAAATCCCCGCGTGGGATGAGAACATCTGCATCCAGTGCGGCAAGTGCGCGATGGTTTGCCCGCATGCCGTGATCCGCATGAAAGTTTACGACACGAAAGAGCTGGCAAGCGCTCCCGTCACTTTTAAGTCCACGACGGCACGCGACAAAGAATTTCAAGGGCTGAAATACACGCTGCAAGTGGCGCCTGAGGACTGCACCGGCTGCGGTATTTGCGTGGAAGTCTGCCCCGTGAAAAACAAAGCCGAGACGCGGCTGAAGGCGATCAACATGGTGCCGCAACCTCCGCTGCGCGTGCCCGAGCGCGATAACTGGGATTTTTTCCTGAAAATTCCGGAACTCGATCGCCGCAACATCAAGGTCACAACCATCCGCCAACAGCAGATTCAGGAGCCGCTCTTCGAATTCTCGGGGGCCTGCTCAGGATGCGGCGAGACGCCTTATCTCAAACTCATGTCGCAGTTGTTCGGCGACCGCTCCGTCATCGCCAACGCGACTGGCTGCTCATCCATCTACGGAGGAAATCTTCCCACTACTCCCTGGACGAAAAACGCCCAGGGCCGCGGGCCGGCATGGTCGAACTCTTTGTTCGAAGACAACGCCGAATTCGGCCTTGGCTTCCGTTTGTCGATCGACAAGCAAACCGAGTTCGCTCGCGAGTTGGTGAAACGCGCGGCAGCTGTCATTGGCGAAGAACTCGCCGCAGCGCTTGTCAACTCTCCGCAGAAAGATGAGGCGGACATTCACGAGCAACGGCAGCGGGTTGACCTGTTGAAAGAGAAGCTTCAAGGCAATTCTTCGCCGGAAGCGAAGCAACTGCTTTCGCTCGCGGATCTACTGGTGAAGAAGAGTGTCTGGATCGTGGGCGGTGACGGCTGGGCCTATGACATTGGCTACGGCGGCCTCGACCACGTGCTGGCCAGCGGCCGCAACGTAAACGTGCTTGTGCTCGACACTGAGGTTTATTCCAACACCGGCGGCCAGGCATCAAAATCGACGCCGCGCGCGGCGGTTGCAAAATTTGCCGCCGGTGGCAAGCCTGGTCCGAAGAAGGATCTTGGGCTGATCGCAATGAGTTACGGCAATGTCTATGTCGCGAGCGTCGCGATGGGGGCCAAAGACGAGCACACTCTGAAGGCGTTTCTGGAGGCGGAAGCTTACGATGGTCCCAGCCTCATCATCGCTTACTCGCACTGCATTGCACATGGCATCAACATGACTACGGGGATGTCAGATCAGAAAGCGGCGGTTGACTCTGGCCAGTGGCTGCTCTACCGCTATCATCCGGATCGTGCCGCGCAAGGGGAGAATCCACTTATCCTTGATTCGCGCACGCCCACGCGCAAGGTTCAGGACTTCATGCAGATGGAAACGCGCTTCAAGATGCTGACCAAGAGCCATCCCGACGATGCCAAGCAACTATGGGCAAAGGCGCAGCACGACGTTGAAGCTCGCTTCCGCTTGTATGAATATCTTGCACAACGCAAAGAAGAAAAAGAACCAGCGGAGACCCAGTGAAAAAGCTCCGCGTTTAGCGGCTAAATCCTACGGCTTGGGTAATTGCTTAACGCAGCGCTAAAGCGCTGTGCCACTCCAACACTCTTGAATGACGAGGAAATGTTATGGCTGACCTCAGAACTACTTACATGGGTTTAGAACTTCGTACACCGCTTGTAGCATCGGCATCGCCGCTGTCGCATGAAATTGATACTATCCGGCAGCTTGAGGATGCTGGAGCGTCGGCGGTGGTGCTGTATTCGCTCTTCGAAGAGCAACTGCGGCATGACGAATTGGAACTCGATTACTACATGAACGCGGACACGGACAGCTTTGCCGAGGCGACCTCGTTTTTTCCTCAAACGGGAGAATTCCGCCTTGGCCCGGAGGGATATCTGAATCACATCCGCAAAGCCAAAGCGGCAGTATCCGTCCCCATCATTGCCAGCCTGAATGGTTCGACCGTCGGCGGATGGACGGAATACGCCAGGAAGATCGAGCAGGCGGGAGCCGATGCGCTGGAATGCAATATCTATTTTCTTGCGACGGATCCGGAGGTCTCTTCCAGCGAGATTGAGAAGCGATATATCGATATTTTGAAAGCTGTAAAGTCGGCGGTCACGATTCCTGTTGCTTTGAAGATCAGTCCGTTCTTCAGCAACATGGCTAACATGGCCAAGCGCCTCGACGACGCCCGGGTGGATGGGTTGGTTTTGTTCAATCGCTTCTATCAGCCTGACATCAATCTTGAAGAGCTCGAGATCGAACCCAACGTTCTGCTCAGCACTCCGCAAGCGTTGCGGCTTCCGCTAACCTGGATTGGCATTCTCTTCGGCCGGATTCGCGCGAACCTTGCAGCTACCAGCGGTGTGCACGGGCCGGAAGACGTGATCAAACTGCTGATGGTGGGGGCCGACGTCACCATGCTGTGTTCCGCACTGCTGCGCAATGGAATTGGGCATCTCCGACATGTCGAACGCGGCGTGCAGGAATGGCTGGATGTGCACGAATACGAATCGGTGGGGCAGATGAAGGGCGGTATGAGCCAGTTACGCTGTGGCGATCCTTCCGCGTTCGAACGCGCACAATATATGAAGGCGGTGAAGAGCGCGCAGCACGTCAAGGTGTCGGGCCGCGAAGCGTGGAAGATTCTGGCGGGGAACTAGATCTACCTCCGCCTGGCCGTTTGCAGAGATGCCTTCGAAAGTCTGCCGGGGATTCTTTGTCTTCGAACGACAGCAAAAAATCCCCATGCGAGATTACCTGACGCTTACTCGAACGAACCGACTACAAAATCTAGTTCGTTTGTAGAGACTCAATATACTTCGTAAGGTTAGCTACCCGCTGCTGCACCTCGCCCTCGTGGCCCTGGCTCATACCCCAAAACAGCGGGCCCCATACCGGCATATCCTTTGATCCGTGCGCAGGCACGCTCGCGTCACCTCGAATCGAGGAAGAAACTTTCATGGCGGGAAATTTGCCGCCGTTATTCTTGCTCAGAATGGTGAGATCAGCCGGAGTTGCCTTCAATGCACCGGCCGCCGGGCCGTTCCCTCTACCATCGGCGCCGTGGCAGACCGCGCAATAAGACTTAAACATTTCCGCGCCGGAGGCGGCTGAGGTTGCCTTGACCGGTACGTGTTCGATCACCTTGCCTGACTGGCCCTGCGGTTGATCCTGCGCGGCGCCAGCGCAGGTGAGTATGATAAGCGCCACAAACATCGAACCTAATCTTTTGATAGACATCTTGGTCTCCTTTCCAACAGCACAGTTCTAACGCACCTCTGTAACCTCGTGCCGTGATCCGAATCACTACGTGCTGTATTTCACAACACCAAGGAGCAAGGCTTTCGATAACAACCGAAATTCGAGCGACAGCGAGGTCTTGCCGCTCGGGAAATGTGTTCTCTCTCACCCACAAGGGTGACTTCCATCACATCGCTCGGCCCGCACCGCACGGCATAATCACATCGAATTTCAGGAGCGCCCAAACACTCCTTAAGCGTGGGGGACCAGTGGCAAAAGGACGCGTTTCCATAGTCGTCGAGCGTTGTAAGTCTTGCGGCTTCTGTATCGAGTTTTGTCCCACCCATGTGCTGGAATTTTCTTCGGCCTTCAATGCCAAGGGATATCACTTGCCGCACGTAGTTCACCCGGAAAAATGCAGCGGCTGCGACTTGTGCGGCATGTACTGCCCAGACTTCGCCATCTACGGCTCGAAGGGCAACACGGCAAAGGCCGACAGCACGAAGGGCGAAACAAAAACCGGAGGTGAAAAGTGAAAGCAGATCCTGGCGGCGTTTTGACCGGCGAACATTTTATTGACGGCGACCACGCCTGCTGCGAAGGTGCGCTGGCAGCGGGAGCCAACTTCGCATCGGGATACCCGATCACGCCATCGACCGAGGTGGTCGAGCGTTTCGCGGCTCGCGTTCCAACCGTGGGCGGAACTTTCATCCAGATGGAAGATGAATTGGCGGCCTCGATCACGCTGCAAGGCGCGGTTTGGGGCGGGGCAAAGGCGTTCACCGTGACCTCCGGCCCAGGCTTTTCGCTCATGATGGAGCACATCGGCTACGCAGCTATGACTGAGACTCCCTGCGTGTTCGTGGACGTGCAGCGCGGCGGTCCGTCGACAGGATTGCCCACGCTCCCAGCACAAGCCGACATGATGCAGGCGCGATGGGGCTCTCATGGCGACTATTCGATAATTGCACTCTGTCCAAATTCTCCTCAGGAATGTTTTGATCTGACGATTAAGGCATTCAATCTCTCCGAAGAGTTTCGCGTGCCCGTCATGTTCATGATGGATGAGGTGGTTGGGCACATGACAGAAAAAGTTGTGATCCCGCCCGCCGATCAGATTGAAGTCGTTCCGCGAAAACACACCAAGAAGTCGGTGGAGGACTATCTGCCGTATGGAACCAACGGCGATATGGTCCCTGAGATGGCGCACGCCGGCGAAGGCTATAAATTTCACGTGACTGGCCTGACGCACGATGAACGCGGCTACCCGAACATGACGCTGGCGACGCAGGACAAGCTGGTCCGCCGCCTGCAAAACAAAATTCGCGGTTCAGTCGATCGCATCGCGATGTTCGAGGAAGAGCACCTCGAGGATGCGGATGTGGTTGTTGTCTCCTACGGAATCACGTCTCGCGTGGCGCAGCGTGCGATTGATGCCGCACGACAGCGCGGTCTGCGAGTGGGCAAGTTGAGGCTCATCACTGCCTGGCCATTTCCTGAAAATAAGTTTCGCGAGCTCGCGAAGAAAGTCAAAGCCTTCGTTGTTCCTGAGCTCAATCTCGGACAGATGGCGTTGGAGGTCGAGCGCGCGACGAATGGGCAGGCCAAAACGTTCTGTATAACGCACGCCGGAGGCGGAGTGCATGACCCCGAGGAGATTCTCAAGGTAATTGTGGAGGCAAGCCGATGAGCACGGATTTGAACACCGACCTGATCAATCCGGTCGAATCTTTTTTACGTACCGACCGAATGCCTCACATCTGGTGCCCCGGTTGCGGAATCGGCACCACAGTCAATTCCTTCGCACGCGCGCTGATCGGATCGAAGATCGATCTGGATTCGCTCGCGCTGGTTTCCGGCATCGGATGCACCGGCCGCGTCGCCGGGTATGTGAAGCTCGATTCGTTCCATACTACGCATGGCCGCGCGATTCCATTCGCTACCGGCCTCAAGCTGGCGAATCCGAAACTGAACGTTGTGGTTTATTCCGGTGACGGCGATCTCTCAGCAATCGGAGGCAATCATCTGATCCATGCCGCGCGGCGCAACATCGACCTGAAAGTCATCTGCGTCAACAACCTGATCTATGCTATGACTGGGGGCCAAACCGCGCCTACCACGCCGGATCATGCGACCACCTCGACCAATCCATATGGCACGTTCGAGCCTGCGTTCAATCTGCCGCACCTGGTAGAAGCAGCGGGAGCCGTTTACGTGGCGCGCTGGACCACCTTCCATGTGCGGCAACTGGCGAGGTCGATCAGCGAGGCGTTTCAGAAAAAGGGATTTTCGTTTATCGAGGTGATCTCGCCCTGCCCCACGCTCTACCAACGCCGTAACAAGCTCGGCGACTCGCTCGACACCATGAAGTACTACAAAGAGAAAAGCAAGGTGCGGAACGGCGCCCCGACGAAAGAGGTCGGGCTGACGATGAGCGGCGAAATCGTGGTTGGCAAATTCGTTGACTGCGACCGGCCTGATTATCAGGCCATGATGCGCGCGCAGTATGTACACTCGCTCGGCGAAAAATTTGTGGAGCTTCCTTACGAAGAAGAAGAAGCGGAGACCGTATGCAGCTAACTGAGATTCGTATTGCAGGATTCGGGGGACAGGGAGTGATTCTCTCGGCCATGGTGCTGGGCAAGGCCGCCTCGATTTTCCAGCATGGCTTTGCCACCGTCACGCAGAATTTCGGACCAGAAGCGCGCGGTGGTGCGTGCAGCGCTCAACTCATTTTGTCCGATTCGCCGATACTGTATCCCTACGTCACGCAGCCAGACATTCTCGTTGTTATGTCGCAGGAAGCCTACGCTCGCTTTGGCCCCAAGCTGAAAGACGGCGGCACCTTGATCGTGGAGCAGGATCTGGTGCGCGTATCTGAGCTCGACAAGCAAAAAGAAATCAAAATTTATAGTGTGCCGGCAACGCGTATTGCGGGAGAACTCGGCAAGAAGATGGTGTTGAACTCGGTAATGGTTGGATTCTTCACCGCCCTTACGCATTTGTTGGAGGCCGATGCGGTTCGCAAAGCGGTTGCGGATTCTGTTCCTGCAAGTTTTCGCGATCTGAACCTGAGGGCTTTTCAAGAAGGATTCGAGCAGGGCACGGCAGCTCTCGCCGATCTTCCCAACAAGACCGACGCTGTCCTGGAGCTCCAGTATTCGGCAGAGTGAAGCCGAGCCTTAAATTGGTCGTCGGTGAAACTCTAATACCCAGATTGTCACACCGGCAGAACTGGGAATTTCCCGTTCACAAACCCGCAGTTGTTTTCTGTCTCCTGTTGGAATTGGCAGATGCGAAGCATACACTTTCCTGTAGTTGCTAGCCGGGGGTGTAAACGAAACAGGAGTTTTCTTGAACGCACCAAGGACAGACCTTCTGCAACGGCAAGAACATTCTTCGGCATCCGGCAGTGAAAGGTATGGACTGGATGCGCTCTTCCATCCACGTTCAGTCGCGGTAATCGGAGCCACGGAGCGACCTGAGACTGTAGGCCGAACCATCCTGCAGAATCTGTTGCATCCCCATTTTCGCGGAAAAGTCTACCCCGTGAACCTGCAGCATTCCGCAGTGCTCGGAGTAAAGGCGTACAAGAGCGTGCGCGACCTGCCAGAGCCGGTTGACCTGGCTGTGCTGGCTACGCCGGCCGCCACAATTCCTGGACTCATTGGCGAATGCGTGGATGCCGGCGCGAAATCTGCGGTCGTCATCTCTGCCGGATTCCGGGAACGCGGCGCGGAAGGCTCTGCGCTGGAGCAGAGAATTCGCGAGCAATTGGAACGCGGCTCGATGCCTTTGATTGGGCCCAATTGTCTTGGAGTGATGACCCCGTCGGTCGGGCTGAATGCGACCTTTGCCAAAGATCTTCCCAAAGCAGGCAGCGTTGCGTTCCTTAGTCAGAGCGGAGCGCTGCTCACCGCCATTCTCGATTGGAGCGCGCTCGAGCAGGTGGGCTATAGTGCGATTGTTTCCACCGGTTCGATGCTCGATGTCGGCTGGGGCGATTTGATCTACCACTTCGGCGACGACCCGCATACGAAGAGCATTCTCATTTACATGGAGGCGGTTGGCGACGCGCGCTCGTTTCTCGCAGCCGCGCGCGAAGTTGCGCTCAGCAAGCCGATCATTGTCATAAAGGTGGGACGTTCGGAGGCCGCGTCCCGGGCCGCGGCCTCCCACACTGGCGCTCTCACCGGAAGCGACGAAGTTCTTGAAGCCGCCTTCCGCCGCAGCGGAGTGCTGCGCGTGCAGAACATCGCCGACCTTTTTTATATGGCGGAGGTGCTCAGCAAACAGCCACGCCCCACTGGCCCCCGGCTCACCGTCCTGACCAACGCCGGCGGCCCTGGCGTTCTCGCAACAGATTCCCTGGTTGCCAATGGCGGTGAACTTGCCGTGCTGTCCGATGAGAGCATGCAGGCATTGAATGCTTTTCTTCCGCCGCACTGGAGTCACAACAATCCTGTCGACGTGCTGGGAGACGCCGATTCCGAGCGCTACGGCAAGGCTATCGAAATTGCTTCGAAAGATCGAAACAGCGATGGCCTGCTAACGATTCTCTGTCCGCAGGGGATGACTGATCCGTCCGAAGTGGCAAAGCGCCTGAAGGATTATGCGACCTCTACCGGCAAGCCGCTGCTGGCATGTTGGATGGGGGGAGTGAGCACGGCGGAAGGCGTGTCCATTCTCAATGCTGCCGCAATTCCGACATTCCCATTCCCCGACACTGCCGCACGCGCCTTCACTTACATGTGGCGCTACACCTATAACCTGCGAAGCCTTTACGAGACGCCGAGCCTGGCCGCAGGCCCGGATCTCGACGACGCGGCGCGTAGCGGCGTACGCCGGATCATCGAGAAAGTTCATGCGAGTGGCCGAACGCTACTCGATGAGTTCGAATCGAAGCAGCTATTGTCGCTGTACGGTATCCCGACGGTTGAAACTCGCATTGCGCGAAGCGAAGAGGAAGCGGTGGGGCATGCGCGGGAGATCGGGTTTCCGGTTGTCATAAAGATTTTTTCTGAAACCATCACGCACAAGACCGATATCGGCGGCGTGAAGTTGAATTTGCAGAATGAAGATGCGGTTCGAAGCGCATACAAGTCCATTCAATCGGCGGTTTCGGAAAAAACAAAGGCCAGCGACTTCGGTGGAGTGACGGTGCAGCCGATGGTTCGGTTGGATGGCTATGAACTGATCCTCGGCAGCAGTATTGATCCGCAATTTGGACCGGTGCTCCTGTTCGGCTCCGGCGGACAGTTGGTCGAAGTGTACAAAGACCGAGCGCTTGGTCTTCCGCCGCTCAATACCACACTCGCCCATCGGATGATGGAACAGACGCATATTTTTCACGCTCTCAAAGGCGTGCGTGGACGGAAGCCAGTAAGTTTGCCGGCATTGGGAAGTTTGCTGGTTCGCTTCAGCCAGCTTGTGGTCGATCAGCCGTGGATTTCCGAGATCGATATCAATCCTCTGCTGGCTTCGCCGGAGCAGATATTGGCTCTGGATGCGCGAGTCGTGCTGCACAGCCCGTCAACCCCTCTGGAGAAGCTGCCGCAGCCCGCAATCCGTCCTTATCCGTCGCAATATGTCTGGCAATGGAAGATGAAGGACGGAAACGAAGTGACGATTCGCCCTGTCCGTCCTGAGGATGAGCCGCTGATGGTGAAATTCCACAGCACACTCTCTGAGCGCACCGTCTACCTGCGTTATTTTTCGCCGCTCAGTTTGCGCCGGAGAGTGGAGCACGACCGCCTGCTACGAATCTGCTTTGGTGGTTATGATCGCGAAATGGTCCTGGTAGCCGACTCCAAAGACCCGCAAACGCATGAGCATCGTATTCTGGGCGTGGGACGAATGAACAAGCTGCGCGGCGACAGAAATGAAGGGGAAGTAGCGGTCCTGATCGCGGATCAGTATCAAAACCAGGGTCTCGGCACCGAGCTAGTGCGGCGTAGCATTCAGATTGCGCGCGAAGAAAAATTGGTTCGAGTTGTGGCGGAGTTGCTGCACGACAACGTGGGAATGCAACGGATTTTCAAGCGGTTCGGATTTACCTTCGGCCCGATCCAGGATTCTGAATCCTTCACGGCAACTCTCACGCTGTAAATTCGATAATAAAGGGTGCAACTCTAAAGGCGGTTCATCTAAACCCCCGGCACTGAAGGCCCAACGGCAAGGCTAGCGGGCTTGTTGCGGCATTGCCGACGTATTCGTTTGTCCTGCGCGCTCCGTCTCGATGCGTGCGATCTGTTTCCGCAACCATGCCTTCAGGGTATCTTCCAACTTTTCCTGGGTGCCGTAGCCGTAGAACGAATTCACCGTCTCTCCGTGCGCAGTGAGCGGAATGAAGCGGCAGGGAACAATCTCTTCCTGCCGTTCTTGGGGAACGAACTGCATCAGCAGGCATTCGCTGCATGGATGCGGCCGCTCCGACTCGTTGAAGTTCAAGCAACTCAGCGAGTCTTCGAAAATATAGGAAGGGCGCCAGGGTGTTCGCGGGGAGCGCCCGTATCCACCGTCCTCGATGAATTTCAGCTCGAACTTAAGAACTTCCAGAACATCCCGCTGATCTTGAGCCATAGGACACCTCTTACAGCGTAGCTTCGCAGACTGTGCCCAAGAAGGCGGTGATTATTCTCACTGGCGACGGTGATAAGGATCACATCTATCCCAATTCGACTCGGGCATCTCGACTGCAATTCTTTGCAACTAATTTACTAGTTGACCATCTGATACTTTGTACGTCCAATATGTGAGGACAAGAGGAGGAGTGCTTGCCGCCACGAAAATCGGCCACGCTTACGGAAGCTGAGCTGCGGCTGATGGAAGTGCTGTGGGAAAAAGGCCCGGCAACGGTTCAACAGGTGCTCGATGGCTTGAGCGAAGAGGCTCCGTTGGCCTACAACTCCGTGCTTACGACCATCCGTATTCTTGAGAAAAAAGGCTATTTGAAGCACGAAAAAGATGGCCGGGCGCACGTTTACGCGCCACTCGTCGAACGCAAAGAGGCGACTCGCTCGGAGATCCGTCGTCTGGTAAACCGGTTCTTTGGAAACTCTCAGGAATTGCTGGTTCTGAATATCCTCGAGGATCGAGGACTAGAAGCGGCGGAATTGAACCGCCTGCGGAAGATGTTGAAAGAGAGCGAGTAATTGATGTTGCTAACGGAACATTGGCAAACGGTCGCTGAAATGCTGGTCAGCCGAATGCTCAACGGCGTGGCGGAAGGCTTGATCATCGCGCTGTGCGGGTGGCTGATGGTGCACGCGGTCAAGCGGCAGAGTTCCAGTACCCGCTTTGCAGTTTGGCTTGCCGCTCTGCTGACCGTAACTACTTTGCCGGTGTTGGAGAGTTTGCATCCCAATTCCGGCACGGCGAGTGCGTCTGCTTTCCATTTATATGATTCCTGGGCCGTGTATCTCTTCGTGGCATGGGCCATTTTTGCAGGGGCGGGGCTGGCGAAAATAGCTTTCGGCTTTTGGCAGCTGCGACAATTGCGTAAAGGTTGTGTTCCGATAACTGCGAGCGACTTGCATCCCGCTCTGCTGGCCACTTTGCGCGAGTTCGGTTGGAAGCGGCGGGCAGCGATTTACACGTCCGACAAAGTCCGAGTTCCCGCTGCCATCGGTTTCATCAAGCCGGCAATTGTGATCCCTTCGTGGGCAATGAAGGATCTCACTACCGCAGAACTCAAGGCCGTTATTCTTCACGAACTGGCGCATCTACACCGTTGGGACGATTGGACGAATCTGGCGCAGAAAATCGTAGGCGCACTTTTATTCTTCCATCCTGCCGTTTGGTGGATTGGCCGCGGCCTGGCGCGTGAGCGTGAGATGGCCTGCGATGACTTCGTGCTCGCTGCGACCTCCGATCACCGTGGATATGCGCAGTGCCTGGTATCGGTGGCGGAGAAGAGCTTTCTACGGCGCGGGTTGGCGCTGGCGCAAGCCATGGCAGAGCGAATGCAGCTTACCGCGCAGAGAGTAGCGCGCATTCTGGAAGGCGCTCGATCAGCAGAGAAACCGGCTACGCGAGTCTGGAGGCCGGCGCTCGGCTTGGTCACCGCAGTCCTAGCAGCATGCTTGATTTCGTTGCCTCACACCCCCAACCTGGTCGGCTTCGAAGGCGCAGACTACAATTCGATTGCCGGTACAGCAATCGCCAGCGCCGCGCATTCCGGCGCCAAACCGATACCTGCGAGCTTCGCGGCGCAAAACTTGAATCTCTTTGCTCCGGATGAGGCCGGCGCGAAATCTTCCATACCGCAGCACAACACTGGGCAGCAACATCGCTCCGCGTTCGCTGCCGCGCCGATCCCCGCAAAGTTGGCGGAGCACGAATCTCCTTCTCCGCAGGTGATCAATGCTAGGGCAGATCAGCCAGCGACGCGTGCGGGCATTGCGAATGCAGTGTTGGTCATCCTGCGCACAGAACAGATAGATGCATCCGGGCGCATCTGGAGTGTCAGCGTGTGGCAATTGACGGTCTATCATCCGGATCGATCTGCCGATCACGAAACGCGAAAAGGAGTCACGCCGAAGTCGACATAGGTTTGTTTGAAGGCAAAATTTTTTGCTTCTAGAAACTAAATATTTAGTTGTTAGAGATCCTCGATTCAAAACACAAGGAGAAAATGCGAAATGAAAACCTGGCTCAACAAAAACCTCTTGACTCGCCGCCTGATTGTGCCTGCTCTGGCAGTCGCGATGGCAGCGTCTTTAGGCGCTTACGAAATCGTCAAACCAGCGTACGCGACCGGAGCAGCAGTATCCCCGACCGCCACGCCGCTCGATACCAACAGCGTTAGCGCGTTGCTCGCGCTCGATCAGGCTATGGAAACGTTGGCTGCGCGAGTAACCCCCGCGGTGGTAAACGTTGCGGTCACCTCACACGGGAAATCGCAAATGACGGACGAGCAGATGCAGCAAATGCCCCAGGATTTGCCGCCGATGTTCGCGCCGTTTTTTAACCGCCCCATGCATCCGCAGCCGCAGATCGAACACGGCATCGGCAGCGGCGTGCTGATCTCCCCTGACGGCTACATCGTTACCAATAATCACGTGATCGATGGCGCAGTCGATATTAACGTCACGTTGAAGGACCGGCGAATTATGCATGCCAAGCTGATCGGCGCCGACCCGCTTACCGATCTGGCGGTCATCAAAATTAATGGCACGGATTTGCCGAATGCGCCGTGGGGCGATTCGACGGAGCTGAAGCCGGGAGAAACCGTTCTGGCCTTCGGCAATCCGTTTGGGATGAACTTCACCGTCACGCGCGGTATTGTGAGCGCGTTGAATCGGCCCAACCCGTTCTCGCAGAACCGGCGTGCGCCCGGCAGCTTCATTCAGACCGACGCAGCGATCAATCCCGGCAACTCCGGTGGCCCGCTCGTGGACGCTCGCGGCGAAGTCATAGGAATCAATACGTTCCTGATTTCTTCTTCCGACAGCTTCTCGGGCATGGGCTTCGCGATCCCGACTCAGATCGTGCGTCCTACGGTCGAGGCTCTCATTCGTGACGGCAAAGTTCGCCACGGCTACATGGGCATCGGCATCAGCGACGTGACGCCCGAGAACGCGAAGTTCTTCCATGTGGAGAACAACGAAGGAGCGGTCGTCACGCAAGTTGAAGACGGCTCGCCAGCGGCAAAAGCAGGACTGAAGGTTGGCGACGTGATCACCGAAGTCAACGGACAGAAGGTGAGCGATGCCAGCCAGCTTCAGATTGAAGTCGGACAGAAGCAGCCCGGCACGACGATCAAGCTGGAGGTTCTGCGCGACGGCAAGAACGAGAAATTTGCCGTCACGCTGGAAGAAATGGGCAGCCGCGATCAGGGAACCAAAGAGGCCTCGAATGGCAACAAGCCACGCTGGGGTCTGGGGCTGGAAGATCTCACTCCGGACGTGCGGCAGCAAATTCAGGCAGCGAGTGATCTGCGCGGCGCGGTAGTCGAGCAGGTGCAACCCGGCAGCCCGGCCGACAACGCCGGACTGCAACGCGGTGACGTGATCACGGAAGTCAATCGCAAGCCGGTGCGCAGTGCTTCCGATGTCCAGAACGCTCTTGCTGCAGTGCCGAAAGGCCAAGACGCGCTTGTGCTCGTCTGGTCCAGCGGCGGAAGCACGTTCCGCGTGCTGCACTCGGGTGATGCGACGCCGGGCATGTAAAGGTAATGGTTAATCAGCCCGACGGGTGCCCCACTTCTCGCGCCTCCTTCGCGCGAGAAGTGGGGCTTTTTTTGCACTCCGGTCATGTTGCAAAGTAGGGCCCAAGCTATACACTTCGCAAGAATCTCTTCTCTCTGAGAGGTGCGATCGATGCCGGCGAAAGTGAAGTTTCGTCACCTGGCTGTGTCCCTCGTGCTGCTTGGATACCCGCTGCTGAGCGGAGGACAAACATCGAAGCCTACCCTCGATGCCTACATTTCTCAGAGCGTCGTCGAAGCTAACAATCCGAATTTCCCGACGGTTGAGGAATGGATCCGCAAGCATCCGGACGACATTGTTCAAACCCCGGCGGACAAGGGCAGCGATTACGGCTCGGGAATTTCTTGGGACCTAAAGCGGCCCGAGCAACAGGAAAAAAAGTTGCAAGGGCGGTGGTGCCTCCGATCCAATGCTGAGATCGATCTTGCCGAAGGAATACACGTTCGCCGTTTCGCACTCTTCTACCAGCCGCTGGCAGTGCAAATCTACGGAAAGCCACTGCCGCCTCTACCCACAGAGACGGGCGATGCGCTTAGAAATCACGGGTGCAGGCTGGTTAGGATTCTTCATGAATTTGAGGGAGTCTCCGATCCGCAGGGCCTTGTTGAGACTATCGCCAAGCAATTGCTCGGGAGACGTGTGGAGGAGCCGGGCAGGCTGATCGAGTTTGCCAGAGATGTTTACTGGAATCCGGTCTATTCCATTGACAAATCCGGTGACCCTTTTTACTTCCATTTCTTGTTCGTCCGCAACCCTAAGGTGGCCCGTCCCGAGGATCGGCCCGCTGTTCTGCTGGAATGGCAGGGCGGTACTCTGGACTATGGTCAGCCGGAACCAGACAAGACCATAAACCCTGAGGCGGGTCAGCCCTGGCTTGCCATACGCGCAGCCATGCTCGCCCGACTTCCATCGGGTCCCACACTCGATATGCTGTCGTTCCTCGCTCCTCAAGTTGCGGATCACTGGGAGCAGGCCCCATTGCATTGCCACAAGCAATTGATTCCCGTCGTACGCACGTGGCTCGATCTGGCCGCGCAAAGCGGGCCGGAACAGCATACCGCCGCTATTCTGCTCGCCGATCAAGTTCTCGGCCGTCTTGGCGACTGTCAGGAATTCTCTAATACGGGTTTATACGTCCCTCCGGAAGAAGAGAAAATCGACGCCGAGGACAACGATGCCTTGATAAAGGAGTTGCAAGAGTTGGACATTCAGACAGTGACCAGTGCACACTTGGGCAACACGGATTACACCGGAAATCTACTGGAGAAGGCTCTCAAGCTGGCGCCGGAGGGATCTGCGAGTGAACTAGCGCACATGGCTGCACTCGACAGGCGATGCCGGTGGGACTTCAACGCCGATGCAACGAATTGTACCGACATCATCAAAGAGGGTGAAAGTTTCCTGTCACATTTTCCGGCGGACGAATGGACGCCCAGTGTGCATCTCATCCTGGCCGAGGCCTACACACTAACCGCAGCAAACCCGAACCAGCCGTACGCCCCAATTTCAGATTCTCAAAGGGCCGACTGGCAGAAGAAAGCGGCAGCTCACTATCGCGCGTGGTACGCAAAGAGCACGAACGAGCGCGACCGCGCACTGGTGTGGGAAGAAATCTGGGCCATCGACGCGGGCATGGGGACCCGGCTGATGCTTCCTTTCGTATTACAACAGTAATGCCGTTGAAGTGAGCCGTTGGCAGCCGATTCCAAATGCGACCAGATGCTATTCTAATGGAGATTCATTCCGATAGGATCTTCCTCGTTCATGTCCAACACAAACATTCCTGGCAACGATCCGACTTCACAACTCACAACTGAGCCGACGGAGTCCTTCGGCGATCTGCTCTCGCAATACGAAAAAAGCCACACGCGCCAACGCACTAACGAAGATGGCAGCAAGCAGTTGCAAGGAACCGTAATCGCGGTCTCCGCCGATTCGGTGTATGTGGATATCGGTTTCAAGAGCGAAGGCATTCTGCCGCTTGCGGATTTCCAGGCTGCCGGCGAGGCCGTGAAAGTGGGCGACAAGTTCCCGGTCTCAATCAAAGGCCGCGATGCCGAAGGCTACTACCAACTTACTCGCGCGAGGGTGGAGAGACCAAAAGACTGGGCTACGCTGGAGAAAGCATTCGCGGACAAGGCCACCATTGTGGGCACCGTTACCGGCGTGATCAAGGGCGGGCTCAGCGTCGACGTCGGCGTGCGCGCCTTCATGCCGACCTCGCGCAGCGGAGTTCGCGACGCGGCAGAAATGATGAAGCTGGTCGATCAGGAGATTCTTTGCCGCATCATCAAGCTTGACGTCGCAGACGAGGACGTTGTGGTTGACCGCCGCGTTGTGCTCGAAGAGCAAGAGCGTTCAGCCAAAGACCGCCGCTACTCGGAAATGAAAGAAGGCGACACGGTGAACGGCTCGGTCCGCAGCCTCACCGACTACGGCGCTTTTGTCGATCTCGGCGGAGTGGATGGTTTACTGCACGTGAGCGATATCTCCTGGAGCCGCGTGAGCAAGCCTGCCGACGTGCTTTCTGTTGGCCAGCCTGTGGAAGTGAAGGTTTTGAAGATTTCCACCGAAGGCGAGAAGCGCCGGATTTCAGTGGGCTTGAAGCAGTTGCAGGCGCAACCCTGGGATGCAGTCGCGGGAAAATACAAAGTCGGAGAGCGCGTCCGCGGAACAGTCACCCGGGTTGCGGACTTCGGCGCATTTGTAGAACTGGAGCCGGGGATCGAAGGCCTGATCCACGTTTCAGAAATGTCGTGGGGCAAAAAGCTGAGAAGCGCCAGCACGATTGTTAAGCCGGGCGAGATCGTCGATGCGGTGATTCTGGGTGTGAACGTGGCTGAACGCCGGATGTCGCTGGGATTGAAGCAAGCCCTGGGAGATCCCTGGGCCGATGCGGCAGAAAAGTATGCCGCAGGTTCCGTTGTTGAAGGGCCGGTGGTTAGCATCCAGAAGTTCGGAGCCTTCGTGCAGCTTGCCGAAGGCGTTGAGGGGATGATTCATATTGGCGATATGAGCGCGGAGAAGCGCATCAACCACCCGCAAGAAGTAGTAAAGCTTGGACAGATTGTAAAAGCGCAGGTGTTGGTAATCGATACCGACAAGCGGCAGCTTCGTTTGGGCATGAAACAGTTGGTCCCCACGGGGTGGGATGAATATATTACCGAACACAAAGAAGGAGACGTGGTCAGCGGCCGGATGATGGAAGTTTCAGGCGGAGAAGCCCAAGTGGAGTTGGGCGAAGGCATTCATGCCAAGTGCCGCATGGACTCATCGAAAGCGCAATCGAGCAAAGCTGCAGCTGCGTCCGAGTCATCGTCTCCGCGGGACGCTAAACCAGATCTCTCGTCACTTGGTTCCATGTTGCAGGCGCGCTGGAAGGGATCGAAGGAAGCTGGTCCAGCCCGGCCCGAGCCTCCGCGCACCGGGCAGATTCTCAAATTCCGCATCAGGAAGTTGGACGCTTCGACAAAGAAGATCGAGTTGGAACTCGTGTAGCGGGAGCCAAGTCGGAGACGGTTGATGCCCTCCTAATCCCTCTCCCGCATCCGCCCTTCTTTTTCAGATTCCCGGGCTCGCATTCCCGTCCCGCCAGCCGCCGAAGATTCATCCTTCTTCTTTTGCCAATCTGACTCGGCGAGCACAGCGATTACTTCCAGTTTCTTCTTCTTCAAGCCAGCATTAACTGCGGTCAATTCCTTCTGCGTCGTTTTCTGGAAGTCGTCGATCACATCCTGCAGTTCACGGCCGAGCGATTCTGTTCGCGCGACCTGGTAGTCGGTGGGCTTGCCGTCGTATCCTGTTACCGCGCCATAAAGCTGTCCCAGATGTTCGCGAATGCGCTCCTCACCCGTGATCATTCCACCCTCTTTTGTCGCGACGATCTTCGAGCGAAGCGCGTCGCAATCGGTGGCAAGCTGCTGGAGCTGCTTTCGGAGTGAATCTTTTTCGGTAAGCTTCGCAGCGCGCGTATTCGCCGCATCGCGAATTCCCTCGATCGCTTCCACGCCGTAGGTCATGTGCTCGAGTTCTTTGTAGATCTTCATCGAGAGTTCGAACTGCGCCTTGCGCTCGTCCATCCCATACTTCGCGCGCGGATCAATTCCAACCTTCAGTTGCTCGGTGTAGGTCTGATCACCCTTTGTAAGCTTTACGGTATACGTGCCCGGCAATACTCGCGGCCCTTGCGCGGCCTCGAATAGGGCGGAGGCGGCGGGAGCGACTGCCGGCGGTCTCATGTGCATCGACCAGCCGGCGCGGTTCAGCCCGCGATGTTTGGAGCCGGCGACAGTGTCTACCAGCTTGCCGTCCTGATCGAGAATCTCAATCTTCAGGTCGCCAAAAATATGCCGACCTTTTTGGTAGTAGGTGATTTCTGCATCTGTTGGACGGCTGCGCCCGTGAAAAGATTCGTCGCCTTCAGGCCAGCCTCCGGAGACTTCGAAATACTGAACAACTGACCGCCCCTGCAGCAACACCGCGTCCTTTGCCATCAAATCCGGAGTCAACGCGCGGAAGGGGGAGATGTCGTCGATAACCCATATTCCGCGCCCGTGTGTCGCCAACACCAGATCTGACTCGCGCGCTTGCAGCACAAGGTCGTCCACCGGCGCAGAAGGGAAGTCGTTTCCCTTGTACTGCGCCCATCGCTGACCGCCGTCCACCGAAATCCACAATCCAAATTCCGTGCCCAGGAAAAGTAAGTTGGGGTTCACGGTGTCTTCTTTAATCACGTGAGCGAATCCGCGAACGCCGCTCTCCTGCGCCGAAAGGGCGGTCCACGTCTTCCCGTAATCGGTCGTCTTATAGACGTAGGGCTTCATGTCGCCGAACGTATGCCTGTCGAAGGTGGCGTAAGCTGTGGCTTCGTCAAAGCGGCTGGCTTCAATGGTCGATACCCACGAGTTCTTCCCCAGTCCACTGACGTTTCCAACTACATTGGTCCACGTCTTCGCGCCATCGCGTGTGACCTGCACATTGCCGTCGTCCGTGCCGACCCAGATGACCTGCCCGTTCTTCGGCGACTCCGAGATCGAATAAACTGAGCAGTGCATTTCCGCCGACGAATTATCGATCGTCACACCGCCCGATTCTTCTTGTTTTTCCTTCTCCGGATCGTTGGTCGTCAAATCAGGAGAAATTCGATCCCACGACTGCCCATGATCGCGCGATCGAAACAAGAATTGCGCGCCAATGTAAATAGTCCCCTTCTCGCTGGGACTCATGTGAATTGGTGTATTCCAATTGAACCGCAGCTTGCCCTCGTTGTAATTCGGCCACGGATGAATGTCGCGAATCTCATGCGTGTAGCGGTTGACGCGCCCAATCTCGCCGCCCTGTGCCTCGGCGTAGAGATAATCGGGATCGGACGTGTCTTCGAACATCCAGAAACCATCGCCGCCGAACATGTTTTCCCAGCGCGAATTCGTCACGCCGCCCGGATACGACGAATCGCCCACCCACGAACTGTTGTCCTGCAGTCCGCCGTAGACATGATAGGGATCCGCGTTGTCGACGCTGACGTGATAGAACTGCGAGACCGGCAGGTTCATCTGGTGCTTCCAGCGGTTGCCGCCATCTTCGCTGCGCCACAGGCCGCCATCGTCGCCTGCAATCACGGTATTCGTGTTCTTAGGATTAATCCAGACGTCGTGGAAGTCGCCATGGGCCGCGTTCGAAACTACATTGAAGGTTTTGCCGCCATCGTTGCTTAGGAGAAGAATTAGATCGGGTTTGAAAATTTTGTTTTCGTCTTTGGGATCGACAATCAGATTGCCGAAATAAAACGGCCGCCATAGCATGTAGTTGCTTGCGTCCAGTTTGGTCCAGTTGGCTCCATTATCGTCGGAGCGATACAGGCCGCGTCCCTTTTCAGCCTCAATGTTGGCATACACCACGTTTGGCTTTGACTCCGCTACCTGCACAGCAATGCGCCCGTAAGGCTTCGGCGGCAACCCCTTCCCATTCTTCTCGCTGATCTCGTTCCAGGTTGCTCCGCCGTCGGTCGATTTGAAGATCCCGCTGCCCGGTCCACCCGAGCGGAACGTCCAACCCTTTCGTCGAAAATCCCACATCGCCGCGAAAATTGTCTTCGGCTCCTGCTTGCTGCGAGCAATCATCGCGCAGCCACTCGAAGCATTCGCGCCGGCAAGGACCTTATTCCATGTTTTGCCGCCGTCGGTTGTCTGGTAGATCCCGCGCTCGTCGTTGTCGTCCCACAAATGGCCGGTCGCGCAAACCAGAACGTTATTGCTATCGCCCGGATTCACCAGAATCTTGGCGATGTGCTCGCTGTCCTTCAGGCCGACGTTCGCCCAGTTCTCGCCGCCGTCGGTTGATTTGTACAAGCCATCGCCCACCGATACACTGTTGCGCGTCCATGCTTCCCCGGTACCCACCCAAACCGTTTTCGAATTCGAAGGATCAATCGCCACCGCGCCAATCGACTGCACATCTTCGCGGTCGAAGACCGGTTTGTAGGTGGTCCCGCCATTCACCGACTTCCATACGCCGCCGCTCGCTGCGCCCACAAAAACCGTGATACGGCCGTTTTCTTCAACAGCATCCAGAGCGGCAATACGCCCACTCATGGTGGCGGAACCGATGTTGCGCGCTGGCAAACCGGAAACGGTTGCCGCGTCGAAGCGGTAGGGTTCCTGCGCTGCAACCCGCAAGGGTGCGAACCACAAAGCTTGAGCTAGCAACGTGACTGCCCAAAAGGAAGCGGATGCTTTCATGTTTGCAAGTCCTTTTTATGTGAATAAGTTTTCAGATGAAATATTCTTTGCTGGGAGATCCCTTCGGCTGCGCTCAGGATGATGCCCTTGGAGATCACCGCTTCCGCCAATCAGTGAATCCCGACCAATCCCGACTTTTTTTCTTCCGTCCTCAAAGATGGCGGCAACATAAAGTCGGCGGGATCGATCGTCACATTCGCTTCCATCTTACGGATGGTAATCATCTGATCGTCTGGGTGATTCTTTGGGCCCTGCGTGATGGAGAACGGGAACATCACGCCGTTCACGGGCTTATACGATCCCAGGCCCATGACGCGTTCCCGAACCGAGCCTCGAATGAACTGCTGAATGTCTCTGCGGATCTCGATAAAGGTATCGGGATCGAGGTAGTCATAAATAATGTCGCCGTTCTTCAGAGTTATCTTCAGGCGTAGCGCGTCGTCTCCATCCACCACGTCATGCCCCAGAAACTCCACCGTGTTGCCTTTCTCTTTGTAGTCGACGAGCGGGCCCTCGAAATCCGCGTCCAACAGCAGATCCCGCACATCGTCCTCGCCCATTAATTCGGGATCTTTTCTACCGTTAAACGGCTGAATCTGCCAGCCCGCTGAGCCGTCATACGCTTGCACCTGCGTCATCCCCTGCAAGGTGAAGGTCTCTCGGATCAGCTCGGGGCGCTGATTCTCCTGGCCCACGCTGGCGACAAATCCGCCTCCACCGTCGAATTTTCCAGTCATGCGCATGGTTTTGATGGCCTTGATCTTTTCCATTCCGCCGCGAGCCTCAATGTTCTTGGCTATTAGTTCGTCGGCGGTTTGGGCGAAGACAGCTGCCGGAAACGGAATCGCAGCGAAACTGCAGACAGCGATCAGCACGATCACAGCGTGACGCATGAAGCAGACTCCTGTTTGTGGAGGAACGTGAAGAACCAGAAAGCGAGAAACAGTACTGTACAAGGTAGTAGACGTGCGATTCAAGTCGAGGTGAGCGGAGGTCACAGATCGATTGACCGACCGGTTCAAGGGGAAAGCATCCCAACGGCGCTCCTGCCTGGAGCGCATGCGCGCTCAGCTTAAGGCCTATGAACGCCCAGCCCAGGGCGCAATTACTCCGGTAACTACCGATGTGACGTATTGCCATGTTAAAGACTACTAATGTGGTTAGTGTGTGGACGTGGAAAGACTTGCGGCAACACGGTGAGCGATGCACACGATTACGAATGCGTCCAAATTGGCTTGGTCTTAGAAAACAGAGTCTAGAAGTTGTGGCACGGAGCTCTTCTAAATCTCCGGCGTAACCTCGGAACAAAATTCGAGGAGAACTCATGGCAAAGAAAATTCTGGTGGTGGATGACTCCAAAACCGCATTGATGATGGAGCGCGAAATTCTGGAAAGGCGCACCACGTATCAGTGTGTAACCGCATGCGATGGGCAGGAGGCGGTTGAGAAAGCTCAACAGGAGCATCCCGATCTGATCTTGATGGATGTCGTGATGCCCCGCATGAATGGCTTTGAGGCTTGCAAGAAAATGCGTCAGCAGCCGAGCACGCGGGAGATTCCTATCGTTCTTGTTACCACGCGCGGCGAAGAATCCTACATGGAGGCCGGATTTCAAAGCGGGTGCAACGACTACGTCACGAAGCCGGTGAATGGAACGGAATTAATTGCGCTGATACAGAGCTACCTGGGCGAATAAGCCAGTTGTGAAAAGAGTTTTTCAAACTCGATTCAACGACAGAGGACTCTATGAACACAAGAAGAATCGAGGCAGTTGGCGCGAAGTCCTCGGGCGCTGATTCGATGAACGCTGATTCGATGAACGAAGTGCGATTGCGGGCTGCGCGCAAGAGGTTGGCGGACAGCCGCGATCAAGAAGATGCGATCGACGGCCTGCGCGAGATTGTAGGCGCCTTTCTCGGTTCCGAAGAGATGGGCCTGTTCACTGTCGACCGCCGCACCGCGAGCTTCCGAGTTTTCTGGTCATTTGGAATCGATCTAGAGAATTATGACCTGCAGAAAGCACTGGGAGACACCGGACACCAGCGCGTAATGCGGGGAGAGTGCCACATCAATCTGTCGGGCCGCGATCACACCGGCAAGGGACTTGCCCAAGCTTTCGTTCCAATAATCGTCGCGAAGCAGACCATCGCCATTGTTGCAATCTTGCGCCTGCTTCCTCAAAAGACCGCCTTTGACAGGTCAGATTTTGAGCTGTTCAACCTCCTAAGCAACGAGGCCGGCCCGCTGTTGTTTGGCAGAGACATCGCTTCGGCGGCCAGAAGTGATGGACCAGAGATGAGAGCATGAGAGAGACCATCCCCAAATTTAATCCTGCAGTCCTGCCCGATGAAGCGCTGAAAGGGTTCGAGCACGCGGACGCCAGAGAGCCTCGGCACTTTCTCTACCCGGGCCAGGTTTTTGTAACCCGTGAACCGATCACGATTTCGACCATCCTGGGTTCGTGCGCAGCGGTCTGCTTGTGGGACAGACACAAGCGCGCCGGAGGCATGAATCACTATCTGTTGCCCGAAGGGCCGACGGATGGGCCGAACCGCCTGCGCTATGGCAACAATGCCAACTCTGAATTGTTGAGCAAGGTTCGGGCGTTGGGATGTGAAATCAGAAATCTGCAGGCGAAAATCTTCGGCGGCTCCAGCGCTTTTGCTGTGGATTTATCCAATTCGGTCGGAGCGAGAAACGTGCAGCTTGCAGAAGAATTTCTCCGCTCTGCGGGCATCCCGGTCGTGGAAAAAGAGGTCTCGGGTAAGCACGGCCGCAGGCTTGTCTTCCAAATAACAGACGGGATGACGACGATTAAGAATTTCGACCAGCTGTGAGAGGTTTGGCGGCGATTTCTGAATGAAAAGCATCGGCATCGCAAATGTGCTTCGACGAGAGGAGGAACGGTGGACTTAGCGGATTTCGATCGTGATGCGGTCTTCGCATCGTTCCTCGCCGAATCGGAGGAGGGACTGGACACAGTGGAGCAAGTGCTGCTCCAGATGGAATCGAGCCCTTCCGATCCCGAACTGGTACATACGATTTTTCGAGTCGCTCACAGCATCAAGGGGAATGCGCGCTCTCTCGAGTTGAACGAACTCGCCGGGTTTGCGCATGTTGTTGAGGACTTGCTGGATATTATTCGCGAGCAGCAGTCTCTGCCTACGCCAGATCTGATTTCCCTGCTTCTAAAGGCTGTGGATGAACTTCGCGCCATGATCTCGGCTTCGTCAAGTGGAAACCATGAGCTTAGTCCCAGGCAACAGGAACTCCGGAAAGAAATCGCGCGTGAGGTGGAAAAGCGTTCGAAGAGAGTGGTGACAAGCGGGGAGAGCCTGGGAGAATCTGCTGCGGCAAAGGCAGATCCGGGAACGGCGGCTGCCCACCGAACCTTGCGAGCAGACGTCGAGAAGCTCGACCACATGTTGAACCTGACGGGAGAGATCGTCATTGCGCAGGGCCGGCTGCGGCAGATGATCGAGCAGCTCGGCGGCGAGCAAGGACGCGTGATTCTCGAGATGCATCGTGAAGCGGAGCGCCTCTACCTTGATTTGCAGAACGAAATGATGAGCATCCGCATGGTGCCTGTGGGACCGACGTTCAGGCAATTTGTGCGCTCGGTAAGAGACCTGGCCCGCAGCCATGGGAAAGTGGCACGGCTTGAGGTTGTGGGAGGAGATGTCGAAGTCGATACCACCGTGCTCGAACTGCTGAAGGATCCCTTGCTGCATTTGGTGCGAAATGCTGTCGATCACGGCCTGGAGAAGCCTGAGTTGCGGGGGAGCAGAGGCAAAAATCCTTGCGGAGTGATCCGGCTGACGGCCGCTCATAGCGGCGGCAACATCGTTGTGAAACTGGAAGACGACGGAGCCGGATTTGACCGCGCACGAATTCTGGATAAGGCGAAAGGCCTGGGGATTTTGTCAAAGAAGGACGAACTTCGCGACGAGCAGATTTACGATTTGGTGTTCCGGGCGGGATTCTCTACCGCGGATTCGGTCACCGATCTCTCCGGGCGAGGCGTGGGACTCGACGTAGTCCGGCGCAACATTGATACCCTCCGGGGAACGGTCGAGGTAACGAGTACCGAAGGAAGAGGCAGCATCATTACCATTCGATTGCCTCTGACGCTGGCGATTATTGAAGGCTTCTCCGTAAAGGTTGGCGCGGAAACTTTTGTCGTGCCTTTGGAGCATGTGACCGAATGTACGGAGTTACCGATCGAGCAGCGCAGCACGGAAGCCAGCGGAATTCTCAGTCTGCGCGGCGACGCGATTCCTTATATCCGGCTCAGGCAGGTGTTCGGCCTGTCCGGCAAGGCCCCAAAGCGGGAGAACGTTGTGGTCGTGAAAATGAACGAGTTTCAAGCTGGAATCGCAGTGGATGAGTTGCTCGGCGACATGCAGACAATCGTGAAGCCACTCGGCAGGGCGTTCCGCTCGGTTCCTGGAATCGCAGGTTCCACCGTGCTAGGCGACGGACGTGTCGGGCTGATCCTCGACGTGCCCAGCCTGCTGCGGGGAATGATGCAATCGGGTTTGCAGACGCAAGCATAAGAAAAAAGAAAAAAAGTAATTTCTGAGAGAGGGATAGCACCATGAAGAATTGGGGAGATCAAAAAATTGGCACGCGGCTGGGAGTGGTCTTTGGGACCATCCTGCTGTGCGTCATTGCCGCAGGCGGTTTTGGACTGACCTGGCTCGGCCATCTGAATTCCGACATGTCGGCCACGTTGCAGAAGCGGTACAACACGGTTGAGGAGACGCATCAGACCATCGAGAACTCGATCACCAATGCCCGCATTACTCTGCAATTATTTGAGGTCACAGATCCAGAGCAAGAGAAAAAGCTGAATGCTGAAAACGACGCGGTCAGCCAGGAAATCAGCAAGCAGGTTGCGGTAATCGAGAAGAGTCTCAGCTCCCAGCAGGAGCGGGACATGTTTGAGATCGTTACTCAGAACCGGCAGGCTTACATCTCTGCGCGGAACAAGGCCAAGAAATTGTTGGGCGACAAGAAACGTGATCAGGCGCTGGCCGCCTTGAGCGAAGAAGTGATCCCCGCGCTGGATACCTATCGTGCTTCGTGGCAGAAGTTTATCGATCTGCAGACCACCGCCATGGAGCAGAGTATGAAGGAAGGCCAGGAGGCTTTCACCAACGGCCGCCGCATTGCATTCTTACTTTTTGTGGTGACGATGATTGTTGCTCCTCTGGTGGCTCTTAGCGTGACCAAGAGCATTACCGTGCCCATTCAGCAAGCGGTGCAGCATGCGGAGCGGATTGCCAGCGGTGATCTGACGAAGGAGATTGCCGTTACCAATCAATCCGAGACGGGCCAACTTCAGAAGGCCATGCAGGAGATGAGCCGTCGGCTTTCCAGCATCATTCGCGACGTGCGCGAGGGCTCGGCGGCAGTGGCATCGGCAGCGCAGCAAGTGTCCGCTTCGTCGCAAAGTCTTTCTCAGGGGACCAGCGAGCAGGCGGCTTCTGTGGAAGAGATGAGTTCCAGCCTTGAGCAGATGAATGCTTCCATCAGCCAGAACGCCGATAACAGCCGGCAAGTGGAACAGGCGGCTACGAAGGGCGCACTGGCCGCCGAGGAAAGTGGTAACGCGGTGAAAGAGACCGTTGAAGCGATGAAGCAGATTGCCGCCAAGACATCGGTGATCGAAGAGATCGCGTATCAAACCAACCTCCTTGCCCTCAACGCGGCCATCGAAGCCGCGCGCGCCGGAGACCAGGGCCGCGGGTTTGCTGTGGTTGCTGTGGAAGTCCGAAAGTTAGCCGAGAGAAGCCAGTTGGCGGCACAGGAAATCGGCGGACTCGCGGGAAAGAGCGTGAGTGTAGCGGAACGTTCGGGGCAACTGCTCACCGACCTGGTGCCATCGATCAAGAAGACTGCTGACCTGGTGCAAGATGTTGCGGCGGCATCCACGGAACAATCCGGCGGAGTTACTCAAATCAATCAGGCTATGTCTCAGGTGGACTCCGTCACGCAGCGAAATGCGTCTTCCGCGGAAGAACTCTCCAGCACTGCCGAGGAACTGGCGGCTCAGTCCGAACAACTGCAGCAGTTAATGACCTTCTTCCGCGTGACCGGAGAACAAAGTGCCAACCGCAAGCGCGACGGCAAACAGCATGTGAGCATGCCTCTGAATCCGGCCTTCAGGAACGCGTCCGCACAAAGCAGCCTGACTCAGCACGCCAATCATAAGGCTGAGGAAGAAGCTAACTTCGCTCCGTTCTAGAGCACACGAAGAGATCAGAGGATCTGAATTATGGGAGCTTCAAACCAAGGGAACCAACCACTCCCCTTGAGCACAACACAATATCTCACTTTCCTCACTGCGGGCGAGGAGTACGCGATCGCAATCGCGAAAGTGAGCGAGATTGTCGAGTACGAAACCGTCACTTTTGTGCCCAACACTCCGGCATGGATTCGCGGCGTCACGAATTTGCGCGGCAAGGTCGTCCCGGTAGTCGATCTGGCCGTGAAGTTCGGGTTGTCACCCAGCCGCATTTCCAAATTCTCCTGCATCATCATCACGGAGATCATGTTTCAGGGAGAGAGTCTGGTCATGGGCGTCCTGGCGGATTCTGTTAGCCAGGTTATCGACCTGTCCGCCGAGGAGATTGAAGAGACTCCGCTTTTCGGTACTCGTGTTAAGCCTGAATATCTGCTTGGCATGGGCGCACTCGGGAAGAAGTTTTGTCTGATTCTGGACATCGACAAAGTACTCTCCGCGGACGAACTGCTGGCGGTCACGGAATCAACCGCCGAACAAACTGCTGTTGGCGAAACCACTCGAGAGGCGCACTTCGAGGCTGGAGCTTAAGCAGTGTCTGCTGGAGCAGCGGCAGGAAGAAGCCGGGATGCGTCCGAACCTATTGATTCACCGCTTGCGCAGGCGTTTCCGCTCACGGTAACTCCTGCGCTGTTCCACAAATTCCAGAAGCTTATCTACGCGGAGACCGGAATCTGGCTTGGCCACGCAAAAACTGCCTTGCTTTGCGGGCGCCTGTTCCGGCGCCTTCGCGCGCTGGAAATGACTTCGCTGGAAAGCTACTACGAATGCGTCTCTCAGATCGATCAGCACGAAGAGCGGGAGCGGATGATCGACGCAATCACCACGAACGAAACCAGATTTTTTCGTGAGCCAAGGCAGTTCGAGTTTTTGATGCAGAGTGTGTTCCCGCGCTGGCGAGCACTCGCCGACAGCGGTGCCCGGTCCAGAATAGTCAGAATCTGGAGTGCCGGTTGCTCCTCTGGAGAAGAGCCATACACCATTGCCATGCTGCTAGCGACGCATCTTCCGGCTGAGGAAGGATGGGACGCGCGCATTCTTGCTACGGATATTTCGAACCGGGTGCTGGAGAAAGCACGCAAGGGTATCTATCCGATTACGAGATCGGCCGAGGTGCCGAAAGACCTGCTCAGCGCCTTCATGCTGCGCGGAATGGCTGAACGAGATGGAGAAATGAAGGTGAGGGTGGAGGTTCAACGGATGATTGAGTTCCGCAGATTGAACCTCGACCAGGCATCCGATGTGAGCGGCGGCCCGTTCGACGCGATCTTTTGCCGCAATGTGTTGATCTATTTCGATTCTGCGTCCAAGCAGCGAGCGGTCACGAATCTCGTGCGCCATCTCATGGACGATGGTTTGCTGTTCGTGGGACATGCGGAAAACCTCAGCATTCTATCTGCGCAAATTCGTTCGCTCGAGCCCACCATCTACAAAAAGGCAAACGAAAAGAGAGAGGAACTGTGACGAGCGCATCACCAACCAACGGAGATGGTTTGCAAGTGCTGATCGTTGACGATTCGGCGATGGTGCGGCAAGTGATGCAGTCTATTCTGGGCACCGATTCCAGAATCCATGTGAAGGCAGCGGCCGATCCGTTGATTGCCTGGGCCAAAATGCAGAAGGACCGTCCGGATGTGGTCATAACCGATCTCGAGATGCCGCGGATGGACGGACTGACTTTCATCCGCAAGATCATGCTCGAAATGCCGACCCCAGTTGTGGTCTGCTCCGGCTTGGCTGCCCGAGGTACAGAGTTGGCATTGCGCGCGCTGGAGGAAGGAGCCGTCGAAGTAATTACAAAGCCGAAGGTCGGCGTGCGAGACTTCCTGCACGAGGCGGCCGTGACGCTGATGGATGCGGTTTGGAGTGCGGCGCAGGCGCAGATCAGGCCGCGACCCATGCCGGCGACTCCTAAGCTACAGGCCGATGTCGTACTGCCCAGAAAAAACAAGTTGCAGTGTCAGGGCGCCCCACCAAACAGCGTGATTGCGGTTGGAGCCTCAACCGGCGGCACGGAGGCTTTAAGAGTTTTTCTGGCAGGACTTTCGATTGACTGCCCGCCGGTTGCGATAGTGCAGCACATGCCGGAAGGTTTTACACGTGCGTTTGCAGACCGCATGGACAAAGAATGCCCGATCAAGGTAGCGGAGGCGCGAGACGGCGATCGACTGGAGA
>Ga0208690_1000033_pt1 | contig 31689 bp, 27 predicted proteins | sample June2015DPH_16_1_2_FD_184712 | JGI IMG/M metagenome (GOLD analysis project Ga0208690, IMG submission 184712) | Peatland microbial communities from SPRUCE experiment site at the Marcell Experimental Forest, Minnesota, USA - June2015DPH_16_10... | ecosystem: Environmental > Terrestrial > Soil >...
GGGACGATATCGAGAAGATAGCTGGGAACGCCTGCGTTGGCGAAGTGGGCGGCGATGCGGGCGCCCATGGTTCCAGCGCCAAGGATTGCTACTTTATGAATGCTTTTCATAGGGTTCAAGCCTCAAGTAAATCTCTCAACACATAGGGCACAAAGGAACACAGGGTGTTTGCTCTATGGCAGTTTATCGATGGCCCAGTCGCTGCCGCCAGTGTTCGAAACGATAATGCTGGAAAATCGGCGGCGGACGCGGTTGTTGGGCGATTGCATCACCAGCACGACTGGGAACTCATAGCGGCCGCGCTTGAGCATTTTGCCGCGTCCGATTTCGTACGCTGACGGATTCGAGTTGGAGAAGAACTTCTCGACCATTTCTGTGGTTGTGATCTTTTTAGCATGGCTTGTCAGCAAAGCCATGCCGCTTTCGGCGTCACCGGATTGCCAAGCCTGAAGAAAATGGTCGGCAGCGGAAAGGGCCTCGATGTAGTCGGACTGCAACGCAGGTGCTGGGCGAGTTGCGGCGGAGGAAGCAGATATTAAAAGAGACGCAACCAACAAAAGCGAAGCTGGGAACCAAGCCGCGGCTGCGCCCCGAGGTGTTTCGCGAGATGACATAAGCAGATTATCAGGGAGCAAGCGGCGGGAGAAAGTCACTTCCAGTTCACGCTTTCAAGTTCCGGATGCGCGACCACGTACTCCAGCGCCCGCTGAGCCATTTGTTTTTCACCTTTGTAGGCGAGTAATTTGGCGGCGTCGGCTAAAGGCACCCAAAGGGCGCGGGCCACTTCGATTCGCATGTCGGCGGAAATCTGGTTGATGCGGCCGGAGCGGTACCGCATTAAATAGAAGCTGACGATCTTGAAGACGCGCTCGCCATCGCTCCAGGTTCGCGAATATACGTACTTAATGTCGGCTATTTTGCTGATCAGGTGGGCAGTCACGCCGGTCTCTTCGTACACTTCGCGGAGAGCAGTTTCCGGCGGCTTTTCTCCGGGATCCACCAGCCCCTTTGGGAGCGCTAACACTACTTTTCGCTTGGCCGAGCGCTGTCGGGGTTTCGCCTCCGAGCCGCGTGCGGTGTCATCGGGAGGTTGGATGGCTGCCATCCACCAGGCGCCGTCCCGATGCCGGACCACTACGCCGCCCGCCGATATTTCCCTGACCATGCTTGTAACTTAGCAGAGCTACATGAGTTAGTCACGGAGGTAGGTTGCGGGCGCCGCGCGCTCCTAGGTCAGGTCTACGGTACTGCCGCTCCCCAAAGTAACGTGACGATGGCACCATCAGGCCGTATACCCGAATGGTGGGTTGTGGCATCTTAAGAACTGAATGTGGGTGCCCGAGAAATAGGGCATCGTGGGGTAGCGGTGAAAAGCATTGGCAGGATCGTTCGGTCCGTGCAGGCATTTGGGCGGGAACTCTCGCGCAAGGCTGCCCTGCCGCGAGTTCCGGCCATTGGCATAGCCCTTGGCGGAGGTTTTGCCCGAGGCATGGCGCATATCGGTGTTCTCAAAGTTCTTGAAGAAGAAGGTATTCCGATCCGCGTGGTTGCGGGCACGAGCGTGGGTGCGCTAATTGGTGCGGCTTATTGCAGCGGCGTCTCTATTGAAGAATTGGAGAAGGTCGCGCATTCCTGCCGCTTCACGACTTTTGCCCGCTGGACGGTCTCCCGTTACGGCTTTGCCTCGAACGACCGCATGACTGCGTTTCTTACACGAATCCTGAAGGTGAAGACTTTCGAGGAGCTGAGAATTCCGTTGGGTGTGACCGCGACCGATTTCAATAGCGGCGAGGCCGTGGTATTTCACTCCGGTTCGATTATCGATCCGGTGCGTGCGAGTTGCGCTTATCCGGGAATGTTTTTGCCGGTGAATATTCGCGGGCGATGGCTGGTGGATGGCATGCTGTCGCATCCCGTGCCGACCCAGCCACTGCGCGACATGGGCGCCGATCGCGTGCTGGGCGTGCATTTGAAGGGACAGTGGGCGAAGGGCGGAGCGCCACGGCATCTTTTTGATGTGATCGGCCAGTCCTTCGCGATTGCGCAGGATATGGCAAGCCACATTTGGCGGGCAGCCGCCGACGTGGTAGTCGAGCCCGATGTTGCCGGCTTCGCCTATGACGACTTCAAACGCGTGGATGATCTGATTCGTGCCGGCGAACTCGCGATGCGTGAAGCTCTGCCGGTGGTGCGCAAGTGGTTGGAAGTTCCTGCGGAAGCAAACTCTTTTGCAAACTCGACGCCGGTGCCTCAGCCTGCGCCTATGCCGGCGGATTAATCCACAAGGATTAAGCGTGGGGTCCGTTCACGGTTTACTGCGGTTTCGATCTCGCAGTAGGGCGGGTGTGAAGTCGAAACGGCTATCGACTCGATCCCGCCGCGGCGGCAATCGTTTTTCTCGTTCCCTTTGGCCTTCCGCTCGGGCCGGGCTTTTCATGCGGTCGCGTGGGAGAAGAGTTTCGCTTGGCGCCGCCGTTTAATTCCAACTTGAATTGGGTAACGATATTCTGCAGATCCAGAGCTCTGCCGGAAAGATCCGTACATGCTTTTGCGGTCTCCTCGGCGGCGACCGAGGATTCCTGCGCGGTGCTGGAAATCTGGGCGATGTTGCTGTTGATCTGCTCGGTGGTTGCGGATTGTTCGGTTGCGGCGGTGGCGATTTGCGAGATCATGTCGCCGACATTCTCGGCCAGCTTTATGATTTCGTCGAGCGCGGCTCCGGAAGCGGAGGTTTTTTGCACGCCTTTCTCGACTTCGAGATTCCCTTGTTCCATGGCCTGCACGGCGTTTTTGGTTTCCACCTGAATGGACTCGATCATGCCCGCGATCTCATTGGTCGCTTTGGTGGTTCGCTCTGCCAGTTTGCGAACCTCATCGGCCACCACGGCGAAGCCACGTCCTTGCTCGCCGGCCCGCGCCGCCTCGATTGCGGCGTTCAATGCTAAGAGGTTGGTCTGGTCGGCGATGTCATCGATGACGGCGATAATCTTTCCGATTTGCTGCGAGCCCTTGCCAAGTTCAACGACGCGCGCTGCAACTTTCCGGGTGGAATCGGCGATGCTGCGCATGCTGGCAAGCGCCTCCTGAACCACTTCGCCGCCCTGACGCGCCGCCTGCGCTGCGCTGCGTGACGCTTCGGCCGCCTTATGAGAATTCTCGGAAACCTCCTGGACCGTCGCGGCCATTTCCTGCATGGCTGATGCTACCTGCGTGGTGTGGTCCTTTTGCGTATCCGCCCCTTGCGCCTGCAGCGTGGCCGAGGCGGAAAGCTCCTCGCTGGCGCTCGCGACCTGAGCAGAATTCTCCATAATGGCCATGAGGGTTCGCTTTAAATGTGCGCTCATCTTATTGACGGCTACGGTCAGATCGCCCAACTCATCATCGGAGTGCACGGCAAGCTCGGAGCGAGTCAGGTCACCCGCAGCGACGGCCTCGGCCTGCATTAACAACGCGATCGAGGTCTGCGTTATGCTATGGCTCAAGAACCCCGCCAGGAATGTTCCTGCCCCGATGCAGATGAGCGCGGAAAGAGACAACGTCCATGAGAGCAAAGTATCCGAGCTGGTAACGGCCTGCGCGCCGTCCGTTACCGCCTTTTCTTTGGACTTGGCGAGCTCTCCCAGATCGCCTTCGACGATGCCGACAACTGGCGTGATCTTGTCGACATAGCTATTGCCGGCTTTGAGTACGCCCTTTTCGCCACCTTTACCCGCCATGGAGATCACATCACGCTGCATGCGCCGAATTCGCGGGAGTGTTTCCTTGATACTGGCCAGCCGCTCGTGGTTTTCCGGCTGCGACCACCTCGTCGAAAGGGCCGTCAGTGAGTCCAGATCCTGATCGATGGTTTTCCAAATGCCATCGATGCGTTTGATCCCAGCCTGCCTCCGAGTCTTCTGCGCGCCCGCCAGAATCGCCTGCCGGCATCCACTGCTGGCGTGATACAAGTCGCGCTGCAGTTGCCGGATCATATCCAGGGTCGGCACATGATTTTCGGCGAACTCGTTCTGCACGCGCCGTACATCGCCCATGCGCAACAGCGAAAGCGAAGTGCTCACCGCCATAAGGGCCAAGATGGAGCCAAAGGCCAAGCCCAGCTTTTTCCCCAGCGATAATTTCAGGCTCACGTGGCACGTTCCCTTCGCATCTCTGCCTTGACTATTGGCTCGCAAGCGACAAGTGTTCTCATCGGCAGGATGGTACAGACACATTAGGCACAGCCCAGCTCGTGGCGTTGGGAACGACGAATCGAAGGCTAACTTTCCTGAAGCGCTCTTCGCGCAGACCGTGGTCGAAGGCCCACTTACTTATTCGCTCGTGAAGTAATCCACCGTCACCGGATTCTCAAAGAGCGAGTAATCGCGCGTAACAATAGTAATACCGCTATCGGTCACGAAGTAGCGGGAGCGGTCGGCTTCGGTATCGTAGCCGATGGTGGTGCCTTCGGGCAGGTGCACGTTGCGGTCGATGATGCAGCGGCGGACGCGGCAGTGTCGTCCCACGGCAACGTGGGAGAACAGAATCGAGGAATCAACTTCGGAGTAGGAGTTTACGCGCACGTCGGGCGAAAGCACGGAATTGCGCACGGTTCCGCCGGAGACGATGCAGCCGTTGGAAACGATCGAGTCCAGCGCCGTTCCCATGCGATCTTTTTCTGCGAAGACAAATTTCGCCGGCGGATACTGGCGCTGGTGGGTGCGGATGGGCCAGGCCTGATCGTAAAGATTAAAGATCGGCGAGACGGAGACGATGTCCATGTTGGCTTCGTAGTAGGCTTCGAGCGTGCCCACGTCGCGCCAGTAGAGCGCTTCTTTTTTGTTCTCGTCGATAAAGTCGTAGGCGTAGACGCGGTAGTCGCCGACCATCTTGGGCAGAATGTCTTTGCCGAAGTCATGGCTCGAGGTTGAGTCTTCAGAATCTTTCAGCAAAGCGGGGATGAGGACATCGGCGTTGAAGAGATAGATGCCCATCGATCCCGCGACCTTTTCCGGGTTCCACGGCGAACGTAGTTGAGTAATCTTGGGCTTTTCCTCGAAGCCGTTGATGCGGCCGTCTTTGTCAACGTCAACCACGCCGAAGCGGAAAGTTTCTTCCTGATCGATCTGAATAGTGGCAAGAGTGATGTCGGCGGCGGCGTCGCAGTGCTGCTTCAGCATCTTGCCGTAATCCATTTTGTAGATGTGGTCGCCGGAGAGAATGATCACGTACTTGGGCTGCTCCGAACCAATGGAATAAATGTTCTGATAAACCGCATCGGCCGTGCCCTGGTACCACTGGTCGCTGACGCGCTTCATCGGAGGCAGCACTTCGACAAACTCGCCCACTTCGCGGCCCAGAACATTCCAGCCTTCGCGGATATGTCGATTCAGCGACAGCGCTTTGTATTGCGTGAGGATGTAGACCCGGCGCAGATCGGAGTTGAGGCAGTTGGAGAGGGTGATGTCGATGATGCGGTACATGCCACCAAACGTGACGGCCGGCTTGGCACGGTCGCGAGTGAGGGGATAGAGGCGCTCACCGGCTCCGCCGGCGAGAAGGACTCCGAGAGTGTCTTTCATCGGACTAGCTCTAACTTCGGAAGAGGCCCGGTTCGTCTCTTCGGTGCCACCGAAAGAGTAGATGGTAGCACAGGGCCTAGAGTTGCCGGGGAGTTTGCTGATGGTTAACCACCAAGGGCACGAAGGTTCACAAAGGACACCCACGCCTCCGGGAAGCCCCGCATTTGTGATCCCGAGCTGAGCGCGTTACTGCTTTTCTTCTTCGATCTTAATGCGGAGAGATTTGAGGAACTTCAAATCCTGGTCGTTAATTTTGAATTCTGGATTCGTGGAAAGGGTGGTGACCAGAGAAGTCTTGTCGGAGGATTTTTCGCCCTGCTTGCTGACGCCTATGGTGGCTTCGAGGACCAGAAAAATATCGTAGCCGCCTTCTTTGATGCGTGAGACGACTTCGGCGATTTGCTCGGAATCGGAGAGGGACTCGTTGATCGCTTCGCCCAGTTCCTTCATCAAGTCTTTCAGTTGTTGGTCCACGTTTCCTCCGCCCGTCCGCGCAAGAACTGCTAACTGATTTAGATGCCTGAAGCGCCTCAACGGTTCGACAGCGCCCACGTTTGGGTCATTGTAGCGCCGAAGGCTGTTAAAATCGAGCCGTGAGTAAGGTTTCTACTGCACGAAAGTTGGGGGTCGTCGCCCGAGTGGCGAAACAGCAGGCTGGACGCAGCCGTGTTCTGCGAGCCGCCAAGAGCGCCGCTTTCACCACGGCGCGAGCTTTCGGACGGGTGTTGCACCAACTGTGGCTTGAGGTTACAGGGGTTATTTTCCTGATCATGGGAGTAAGTTTCGCGGGTGCCGCAGTGAAGGAATACGGAAAATACCATGCCGGGCGAGCTGGCCCGGGGCGGGTGGCGGTTGCAATTTGCTTCACGGTGGCTTTTGGCTGGTTTGGCGTGAGTTCGTTTTGGAGGGTGAAGAGGAAGCGTAAGAGCGTAAAGTGAGGCTGGAGGTTCCGGTCTATGACTGACTATATAAAGGTCGCGGAGCGGAAAGGTTTGCCGGAAGTTGAAACCTCGTCCCACATTCCGGTCCAGTTGTCATACACGCCCGCGGATCTCAAGGAATCGGACTACGACAGCGAAGTCGGAAACCCCGGCGAATATCCGTTTACGCGCGGCGTTCAGGCGACGATGTACCGTGGCCGTCTTTGGACCATGCGCCAGTACGCCGGCATGGGAGACGCCGAAGAGTCGAACAAGCGCTATAAATACTTGCTCGCGAATGGGACGACGGGGCTCTCCGTTGCGTTCGATCTACCGACCCAGATTGGGATGGATTCCGACCACGTACTGGCCGCGGGAGAAGTCGGCAAGGTGGGGGTAGCGATTGACTCCATTGAGGACATGGAGCGATTGTTCGCGGGCATCGACCTGACAAGAATCTCTACCTCGATGACCATCAATGCCACGGCGTCGATTCTTCTGGCGCTGTACGTGGCGGTCGCGCGGCGGCAGGGCGCGGATATCCGCAAGCTTACCGGCACAGTTCAGAATGATGTTCTAAAGGAATATATTGCCCGGGGAACATATATATATCCGGTGCATCAGGCGATGCGCATCGTTACCGATATGTTCGCCTGGGCCAAAGAAAACGTGCCCGAGTGGAATACGATTTCAATTTCCGGCTACCACATGCGGGAGGCGGGATCGACGGCTGTGCAGGAAGTCGCATTCACCTTGGGCAACGGCATGGCATACGTCGAGGCCGCAATTAGAGCAGGGCTGGATGTGGATCAATTTGCGCCGCGGCTTTCGTTCTTCTTTAACGCGCACAGTAATTTTCTGGAAGAAGTCGCGAAGTTCCGTGCCGCGCGGCGGATGTGGGCGCGCATAATGCGCGAGCACTTTAAGGCCAACAATCCAAAGTCATGGATGCTGCGGTTTCATACACAGACGGCGGGTTCGACGCTGACCGCCCAGCAACCGGAAAACAACATCATCCGCACGGCTATTCAGGCGATGGCGGCGGTGATGGGCGGGACGCAGTCGCTGCACACAAATTCATACGACGAAGCTTTGGCCTTGCCAACTGAGCAGGCGGCGCGCATCGCACTGCGCACGCAGCAGGTGATCGCCTATGAATCCGGTGCGGCGCAAACTGTCGATCCTTTGGCGGGTTCATATTATGTCGAGTCGCTGACCAACGAGATCGAAAAGCGCGCGGCGGAATATCTGGGGAAGATCGAAGTGATGGGCGGAATGTTGAAGGCGATCGAGCGCGGATTTGTGCAGCAGGAAATTCAAAACGACGCGTACGAATATCAACAGGCGGTCGATCATGAGGATGCCATCGTCGTCGGCGTGAACCGGTTTGAGGTGGAACACGAACGGCCGATTCCGATTCAACAGATTGATCCCGCGCTTGAACCGAAGCAGGTGGAACGCGTTCGGGTGTTGCGCGCGAAGCGCGATCCTGGTCCGTGGAAAGAAGCTCTGCAGCAAGTCGAGGAAGCGGCGCGATCGGGCGAGAATGTGATGCCGCGCATTCTCACCGCGGTTGAAGCCTATGCCACAGTTGGCGAGATTTCCGATGCGATGCGGCGTGTGTTTGGAGAGTATCGGGAGGCGGTCGTGATCTAACGTGTGTCAACGCTAGGAAGGAAAGAACTCCTATGGCAGATATGACTTTTAGCAGAAGAAGAATATCGTTCGTGATGGCTAACGCGTCGGCCTTGCTCGTTCTCGCCGGAATAGGTGCTGACTTAGCTCGCTATTGGAACAACACGTCGTGGTTCTTCCACTTCTGGGGCCTATTTATGGTGGGAAGTTTCGTGCTCCTCTGGTTTTCCCTGGTGCGGGAGAAGAGCACTGGACTTTCGTGGAGCAGCCTACTGTCGCTATGCTTTGCTCTCCTGGTTCTCCTCGGGGCGGAAGGCATCCTCAGCAGTTAACTTCCCCTCCCCGGTGGACAGACCGGATGTTCCGAAAAACCGCGGATATACCGGGGGGCCGCGGTCTTTGAAACTGGTCACAAACGCCAGGTCCCGAGCGGACATCTTGACAGATCCGATATCACAAATAACTCAACCACCAATCCTTCCTGCGCTGTTTCAACCCGGCCCACCAGCGGCAGGGGAAGTAGAGAATCGCAACCGCGGTGATCCACATGAGATAGATGAATGGCAGGTTATGCCCGTAGCCGGGCGGTATATCGTTTAGGAAGAAGGCGCCGTGTAATAACCAGTTTGAGGGCTGATGGAACAGCAATGCGACAATCACGGCCAGTGTGTGGATTAAGTAAAGATGCAGGATGTAATAGAACATGGGAACGCGGCCGAAGATCAGCAGTGCCGACTGTAACGCTGAGGCTGACCTCTCGCTAGGCAGACGTTTTTCCATCCACGCAAGCAAGAGCATCGATGGCCCCAAGGTCATAAGCAGGAACTGCAGCGAAGGCGGGTATTTTTCGACGTCGAGAAACAGAATCACGGCTTTCTCGACCGTCGGCTGAATGTGCCAGTCGCCTTGCGAAACTCCTCCCAGCCCGGCTGGAGGATTGCCGTAGACATTCGTGACCCGTAAGAACACGAAGGCCAGCGTCAGCCACAGCCCGAGACGGAAGATCAGCTTGCGGCGACGCTCAGGTTCGAGCGTGTACACCGTGCCGAAGACGTAGCCTGCGCCCATCACGGCAACCCATGGGATGATCGGAAACAAAACGAACTCCGGTATGCCGAAGGGAAGCTGTACGAAACCGCGGACGTGAAGAATCTTCCATAGCGGCGCCAGCGAACCAAACTGCGCGGGTCGAACCCGGTCGAACAGATCGTGCGTCACGATCACGAGAATAGAAAGCGCGCCCAGCCATCGCACCGGTAAGCGCACGGCCGCTGCCATGATTACCATACACGCGCCCAAAGCCCAGATCACGCCGAAGAAACCAAAGGGAAACTGGAAAGTCCACGCGGTGCCGACGAGCGTAAATTCCACAATGATCAGCCAGAGTCCGCGCGTCCAAAGGAAGCGAGTTAATTCGGCAGGAGTTCTCCGGCGTCCGTAGAAATAAGCTCCCGTGCCCGCCAGAAAGAAAAATAGTGGAGCGCAATAGTGAGTGATCCAGCGAGTGAAGAAAAGAGCGTAATAGGTCTGGCTGAGAGTTTCGGGCTCGAAGCGAAGATGGGTGAAGAAGTCGCGGGTATGGTCGAGCGCCATGATGATCATGACCAGGCCGCGCAGAATGTCGATAGAGTCGATGCGGCCGCCGCTGCCGTGAGCTTTGCGAATGCCGACGGCTGGCGCTGAGGAAAGGATTGTGGACACGATTCCCTCCCGAACCTTTTAGTCTCCCGTACGACGGGGAGGTGGATGGAATGTTAGCAGACTGGCCGGCGCCAACGAGGAGCAGCAACTGAAAGTCGCCGGTTAGTCGGAGGTCTTGTAATCGCAGGCGGTACGGCAGGGTTCACAGTACATAAGTCCGTCCTGGCAGATGCGGACATCCAGTTGCGTCTGGCATAGGCAGCAGAATTTATCGCACTCGCATTGCCCCTCTGAAAGTTCGCATTGCGCGCAACGGCATTTGCTGTGGCTGGTTCCAGTGCTCATGCACATAAATTAACGCTGAAAGGCGGTACACGGAATGTGCCCTTGGTAACTGCAGGAACCTTCGATTCCTCGAACTGTTGCAGATAGGGATTTCGCTCTGACCTATAATTCACAGCAATGACCTTCCAACAGTTGCTGGATGGAGCGGAGGTTCTCGCGCAAAGCGGGCATCCGGAAGTGAGTAGTGTGGAGTACGACTCACGGCGGGTGAAGCCCGGATGCGTGTTCGTTGCCATGCGCGGCGAATCCAGCGATGGCAATCGCTTTATCGACACGGCAATTCAGGCGGGCGCCGTCGCGGTGGTCACTGACTCCGCGGCGGAGAAGCCGCGTCCGGGAGTGGCTTGGGCTGTTGTGCCGCGTGGAAGGCGGGCGCTGGCAAAGGTCAGCGCGAATTTTTACCGGAAGCCGGCGGAGCAGATTGCGATCGTCGGAATCACCGGCACCAACGGCAAAAGCACAACCGCGTTTCTGGTGGAATCGATTCTAGCTGCGGCGAAGCGCAAGAGCGCGCTGATCGGGACGATTGAATACCGTGTCGCAGGAAAAGTTTTGCCGGCTCCCCACACCACGCCGGAATCACTGGAGTTGAATCGGTTCTTCAGTGAGGCACTGGGCAACGGAGCGACGGATGCGGTGATGGAAGTCTCCTCGCACGCCCTGGCGCAGGAACGCGTGTATGGCATTCCGTTTGATGTGGCGGTGTTCACCAATCTCACGCGGGATCACCTCGACTATCACAAAACGATGGAGGAATATTTCGCCGCTAAACGCGTGCTGTTTGAGGGGTGCGGCACGGATGCGCCGCGCGCCGCCGTAACGAATGTGGATGACGAGTACGGGGCGAAACTGGCCGAGTTTAGTCGAAAGCATAGCTCAGTGCTTCTGACGTACGGATGGGACCAAGGTGACTTGCGCGCGGAGAAGGTGCAGATCACGACGCGCGGAACGAGATTTGATTTGGTGATGCCGGGAGAAAAGGTCCCAGTGTTTTCGGGACTCATCGGGCGCGTGAACGTCTACAACATCCTCGCGGCGGCGGGGGCGTGCTATGCGCGTGGTTGTAGCGCCGAGGCCATTGCAGCGGGTGTTGACAAGCTGGCGTGTGTACCTGGAAGGTTCGAGCGCGTCGACTGCGGCCAGCCGTTCACGGTTGTGGTGGACTATGCGCATACCGACGATGCCTTGCGCAATCTGACGCTGCTGGCGCGCGAACTAGTTTCAAACCCGAAGGGACGGGCGCTGACGTTGTTTGGCTGCGGAGGCGATCGCGATCGAAAGAAGCGCCCGCTGATGGGCGAGGCTGCGGGACGAGGGAGCGATTTCGTCGTGCTCACCTCGGACAATCCGCGAGGCGAAGATCCGCTCACAATCATTAATGATGCGGCAGTCGGGTTGCAAAAGACTGGCGTTAAGTACACCGTGGAACCTGATCGCCGTAAGGCCATCGCATTGGCTATCTCGGAGGCTCGTCCCGGCGACATCGTGTTGATCGCAGGCAAGGGCCACGAGAAGGTGCAGGTTACGCGGGCGGGGATAGCGCCCTTCGACGATATAGAAGTCGCGCGGGAAACGTTGCGGGCTGCGGGTTTCGAATGCAAGGCTGCCCAGGCCGGAGCGAAAGCATGAAACTGGCGCTTGGGAAGATTGCCGAGTTCATTTCGGCGTCGGGAAACTTCGTGTGGGATGAAGTAGCGCAGGCCTATTCGATTGATTCGCGCACGATCGGCGGCGGCCAACTGTTTTTTGCGGTGAAGGGTGAGCGACTCGATGGCCACGATTTCGTAGAGCAGGCGCTGGAAAAGGGAGCAGTCGCGGCTGTGGTGAGTAAAGATCAGCTGAGCCGCTACTCGGACCAAACGCGCTTATTGGCGGTCAAAGATACGCTGACTGCTTTGCAAACTCTGGCGACGGCGGTGCGAAAGTGGTGGGGCAAGCCGTTGATCGCAGTAACGGGTTCCGCGGGGAAGACCACGACGAAGGAAGCGATTGCGCACGTGCTGAGCGCCAGATTCCGAGTGATGAAGTCCGAAGGAAATTTCAATAATCACTTCGGCCTGCCGTTGATGCTGCTGAAGCTCGATCCCGAGTATGACGTTGCCGTAATTGAGATGGGCATGTCGCATGCGGGGGAGATTCGAGCGCTCGCCAAGATCGCGCAACCGGAAGTAGGGGTCGTCACCAACGTCGCCCCGGTGCATCTGGAATTCTTCGATTCTTTGGCGGGCATTGCGCGGGCGAAGTATGAGTTAATCGAGTCGCTGCCGGCGAACGGCGTGGCCGTGCTGAATGCCGATGATGAATACGTTTCCCAGTTTGGCCGCGACTTTAAGGGAAGAGTGGTGATGTATGGAACGCGGCCGACTGCCGATGTGCGCGCTGAAACAATTCAATCCAGGGGGACGGATGGGACAGAGTTCGATCTGTCGATAGGAGCCGTGCGAGAGCACGTCAAGCTGCCGCTCGTGGGGGAGCACAATGTGCTGAATGCACTTGCTGCCGTTGCAGTCGGATTAGAGCGCGGGATGAAACCCTCGGAAGCGGTGGCAGCCTTGGCGACACTCGTCCCCGCGGAGAAGCGCGGGCAGGTTCTACAACTGGGCAACATCACGGTGATCAACGATTGCTACAATTCGAATCCAAAGGCGCTTGCTGCGATGGTGGATTCGCTGGCTTCGATGCGTGCGAAGCGGCGCATTGTGGTCGCGGGCGAGATGTTGGAGTTAGGACCGGCGGGCGAAGAGATGCATCGACAGGCCGGATCCCATATTGCGGAAAAGGAAATCGATGTGCTGCTGGGGGTACGCGGATTGGCGCAGGCCATGGTCCAGGCTGCGAAGGATGGCACAACTCAAGCCGACTTTGTAGATTCTTCAGAGGAGGCCGGCCAATGGCTGGCTCGCGAGGCGCGGGAGGGTGATGTGGTCTTGTTGAAAGCTTCGCGCGGCGTAAAGCTGGAAAAGGCGCTCGAAACCTGGCAGGCTCTGCGCAACGGCAAGTAATTCTTCACCACGGAGGCACGGAGACACGGAGAAATACAAAGAAGATTCCTTCCGAAATGCTTTGAAGCGCACTCAGGTATTCTGAAGAAGGTTTCTCCGTGACTTCGTGTCTCCGTGGTGGGTTTTCGAGTTTGCGTCTGTTAATAGTGCTCGGGCGGGACGGAGGCTGATTGCTCTATTGGCTGTTGTTCGTGAAGCTGCAACATCTCGTTCCGCCGTTCCGCATCTTCCGGTATCTTACTTTCCGCACTGCATTCGCCAGTCTTACTGCACTGTTTACCGCTCTCATCGTTGGTCCATTGGTCATCAACCGGCTACGTGAATTTCAGATCGGACAATACATCCGCGAAGAAGGCCCGAAGGCGCATCAGAAAAAAGCTGGAACGCCGACCATGGGCGGACTGCTGATTGCGATCGCCGTTGTCGTGCCAACACTATTATGGGCGGATTTGAGCAATCGCTTCGTGTGGATCGCCGTGTTTGCCACCTGCGCTTTTGCCGCCATCGGATTTACCGATGACTACACCAAAGTCGCGCACCGCAGAAACCTCGGCCTGACCGGGCGTGCCAAGCTGGGCCTGCAGATCGCAACCAGCATCGTGATTGCCGTGATGCTGATTGCGATGCAGACCTACGGCATGTATTCGACCAAGTTGATTGTGCCGTTCTTCAAGCAATTCCATCCCGATCTGGTGGTGGGAAGTCTGGAGCGCCTCCCGCATCTGTGGCCGCTAGCATTCCTGCCCTTTATTGCCTTCGTGGCCTTCGTGATTGTGGGAGCGAGCAATGCGGTGAATCTTACGGATGGGCTGGATGGGTTGGCAATTGGCTGCACGGTGATTGCGGCCGGGGCGCTATCAGTGCTGACTTACGTGAGCGGGCACGCGACCTTCGCGACTTATCTGGAAATTCCGAAAATGCCGCAGGTGGGAGAGCTCACAATTTTCTGCGGGGCCATGGTTGGATCGTCGATTGGATTTTTGTGGTACAACGCGCATCCGGCGGAAGTGTTCATGGGCGACGTGGGATCGCTGGCACTTGGCGGCGCGATTGGAACTGTTGCAGTAATCATTAAGCAGGAGTTGCTCCTGCCGTTCATCGGCGGAGTTTTCGTGATTGAAGCGGTGTCGGTGATCCTGCAGGTAGGATCTTATAAGCTGCGTAAGAAACGAATTTTTAAGATGGCGCCGCTGCATCACCACTTTGAACTGATGGGCTGGTCGGAGTCGAAGATCATTGTGCGTTTTTGGATCGCGTCGCTGGTGTTCGCGCTGTTCGCGCTGACGACTTTGAAACTGAGGTAAGAACCGCTTCACCACAGAGTCACAGAGACAAAGAAAAACCTAAAATGGAGAAAAACGATCACGAAGGCTGACCATTAAGCGGTCCTTGCGTTTTAGAAAAAACAAAGACATGGTCGTAGTTCTTCTCCGTGTCTCCGTGAATTCGTGGTGAAACGAATTTAATGGAACTCAAAGACAAACGCGTACTGGTGGTCGGACTCGGCAAGTCAGGGGTTGCATCGGCGCTTTTCCTGAAGGCGCGTGGTGCTCGAGTTACCGTCTCCGATACGAAGAGCGGAGATGAACTGCGCAACGAGATTCCTGCACTGCTCGATCATGGAATCGCAGTTGAGACCGGGGGGCACGGCGAGCGTACATTCCGTGGGCAGGATTTGATTGTGGTGAGTCCGGGTGTTCCCATCGATGCGCCCTTGCTGGCACAGGCGCGAAATTTGGGCGAGCCGGTCATCGGCGAGATCGAACTGGCGGCTCAATTTCTGCCCGGGCCAATTGTGGCCATCACCGGCTCGAACGGAAAAACGACGACCACAACGCTGACTGGCGAAATTCTGACGGCGGGAGGAGTGCCTGCGCTTGTAGGCGGCAATATTGGTACCCCGGCGATCTCGCTGGTGGAACAAGCGAAGCCGGAGACTGTGATCGTGCTTGAGGTTTCAAGCTTTCAGCTGGAAACGATTCAGCAGTTTCGATCGAAGGTGGCGGTGGTGTTGAACGTGACGCCGGACCATCTTGACCGGCATAAGACGTTTGAGATTTATGTGGATGCTAAAGCGCGCATTTTTGAAAATCAGCGAGGCGACGATTTCGCGGTGCTGAATGAGGATGATCCGACTTGTGTTGCGATGGCTGCGCGCACGCGGGCGCAGGTGTTCTGGTTCAGCCGGCAAAAGGACGTGAAGCAGGGCGCCTGGGTGCGCGACGGGAATATCTTGTTTCGCAACGGATCTAGGCAGGAAGAGATCATGCGGGTTGCCGAGGTCCCGCTCAAGGGATCCCACAATCTGGAGAACGTGCTGGCCGCGGTGTGCGCCAGCGCGCCGATGGGATGCGCTCCGGAAAAAATTCGGCAAGCGGTGCGCGACTTCAAGGCGGTCGAGCACCGGCTGGAGTTTGTGGCCACGATTCGCGGCGTGGATTACTACAACGATTCGAAGGCGACAAATGTAGATGCGACGATCAAAGCACTAGAGTCGTTCCCGGCCAACATCCACCTCATCCTCGGCGGCAAAGATAAGGGCAGCGATTACAGCGTCCTCAACGATCTGATAAAACAGCGCGTGAAACGCGTGTACACGATCGGCGCGGCGGCGGAGAAGATCGAGTCGCAGATTAAGGGCGTGGAAGTTGTGCACGCGGAGACGCTGGAGAATGCTCTGCGCAAGGCGGATGCTGCGGCGGAACCTGGCGATGTGGTATTGCTGGCTCCAGCTTGCGCGAGTTTTGATCAATTCAAGAATTATGAGCAGCGAGGGCAGGTGTTTAAGGAGATCGTGCGACAAATAGTGCAGCGGTAGCGCGACAGATGTTTGCTACGCTCGGGATGAGAACTCGAACGGATAGCGGTCGTCCCCGGAACCAAGACAATCAACAATCGACAATGAAGAAACGACAATTCGTTCTCCGTGTCTCCGTGTCTCCGTGGTGAAATGAACTTCCCATGGCAAAGCGGGTGAGCGTCGATCGCTGGCTGTTTACTGCGACCATGCTGTTGGTCTTCGTCGGGCTGGTCATGGTTTTTTCCGCGTCGGCGGTGATGGCGCGGGAGCGCTTCGGTTCGCCGTATGCGTTCTTGTCGAAGCAATTGGTCTGGGCCGTGGCGGGATTGATCGCGATGGTCGTAACCATACGCATCGATTATCGCCGCTATAAGCATCCCGCGCTGGTGTTTTCATTTCTTGGAATCACCACGCTGCTGCTGATCTCCGTATTTTTTCTCGACCGCTCGCACCATACGCATCGCTGGATTCACGCGGGAGGATTCTCCTTCCAGCCGTCGGAACTGGCCAAGCCGGTGCTGATTCTGTTTCTGGCTTATTTTTTGGAAACGCGCGGGAGAACGATGGATGACTGGCGTAATACGCTTGCGCCTGCGACCGCTCCGGTCTTAATTTTGTTAGCCCTAATCGTTCTACAGCCCGATCTCGGCACCGGCATTGCATGCGCCGGCATTGCCGCTTGCATTCTTTACGTGGCCGGCATGCGACTGAGATATTTCGGCTACGCCTTCGCAGCATCTCTTCTGCCGCTTTATTTCTTGATTTTCCATGTCAGCTTCCGCCGAGACCGCATTCTGGCCTTCATGAATCCTTATGCCGAGCGCCAGAAGGCCGGATTCCATCTGATTCAGTCTCTGATCGCCGTGGGCACGGGCGGCATTACCGGCACCGGATTGATGGAAAGCAAGCAGAAGTTGTTCTATCTCCCCGAGCCGCACACTGATTTCATTTTCGCTGTCACCGCGGAAGAGTTGGGATTGGTGGGCGCGATGTTTGTGATTGCGCTGTTTGCCCTTTTCCTGTGGCGCGGTATGCGAGCTTCCTGGCGTACCCAGGATTTATTCGGGAGATATCTCGCCGTAGGGATCACGAGCATGGTGGTGCTGCAGGCCTTCATCAACATTAGCGTGGTTCTCGGCATGATGCCGACCAAGGGAATTCCCCTCCCGCTGGTTTCCTATGGGGGCTCTTCGCTGTTTGTGACTTTGGCGTGTGTGGGTGTCCTGCTGAATATTACCAAGCAGGCGGAGTAATGCGACGCCTTCCAGTAGTAAGGACGCGGTTCTCTTAGCCAGAACGGTGCATCCACGCATCGAGTACTTCGTTTTCTTTCGTGGGAGATAGATAGTCCTGCCAGTTAGAGAGGGTTGGAAAGTCGGAGCGATAGGTGGCCAGGCAATCGGCCGCCGTCTCCTCGAACGGCCTTGTGTGCCAACCCGCGGCGAACGCTTTGTCGCTGCTGACCTGGTACAAACCGGGATCCGTTCCGGGCGGACGCCAGAACGGAAAATTCCCGCCGTGGATGTGCAAAACGGGATCGGGATCGAGATGATGCTGATCGAGGAATTCTTTGGGGATCCAAACGAATGCAGCGTCGGAACCGGTGGCCGCATTGCATTTGGCCAGAAATTCGCGGAACGTCATCGGCTTGCCGGTCAAATTGAACGTGCCGTACATCGAGCGACTAATTGCGAGCATCAGGAAGCGCGCGACATCGTCCACATCCACTAACTCGACGGGTGAACTGCCATCTCCGGGCGCGATATGCTTTCCGCCGATTTGCGCACGCAGCAACCAGGTCAGCAGGTCGGGAGTATCGTCGCGGAAGCCCTTGATGGGGCCGGGACGTACAATCGTTAGCCTGCTCCCGCAAATCGCCGCCAGACGCCGTTCGCTCTCCGCTTTGCCCCGGCTGTACTCGCTAGCGTCGCTGGTCCAAAGCTCAAGCGGAGCGGATTCGTCGACACCGGGCTTTTCAAAATCCTTCGAATCGTAGGCGGCGATGGAAGACACGTAGAGGTAATGACGTGCGGTCCTTGAGCAACTCCGCCGCTGATGCGGCCATGAATGGGTCATGCGGCCAAACGTCGATGACCGCGTCCCAGTGCCTGTGCGGTAATGCGGAAAGATCCTGATCGCTGGCGTCAGAGCTGCGAAATCCGCGAAGCTTTTCGACGTGCGGAAAGAGTTCAGGACTGGTTACGCCGCGGTTGAACAGGGTTACGGTGTGTCCGGCGTTCAGCGCTGCTTGCACGATCGCGGGACCGAGAAAAACTGTGCCGCCAATCACCAGAATACGTTTCGGCGTAATGCTCCCGTGCAATAGCCCTGGGACGAGGGCGGGCATTGCACATAACGACGATGCGGCCGGTGAGTACCCAAGGAAGGTTCTGCGGTTCATGGGGACACTCCGCGTAGAATTCGAATCAGTTTAGCAAGATCGATGCTGAAGTGTTTTAAGGATCGTGGATCGCAGCCGCGACCTCTTCGAGATTGGAGACGGGAATGACACGAAATTCGATAGTGACGATTCTGTGTGTGTTTTTCGCGATGTCCGCAGCGTTGGCTCAGAAGACCGAGCCGACAAAAACCGTGCGGTTGCCTCCGGACGTGCCGATGTTCACAGCGGCCGAGCTGGCGGCGAAAGTTCCGGCGCCGAAACCGGATGATGTGAAATCGGTCGATTCGATTCTGCGCGCGATTTACGACGTAATCTCAGGCCCGGCGGGTGGGCGCGATTGGGATCGTTTTCGTTCATTGTTCCTGCCGCAGGCGCGGTTCAGCGAGGTGAGTATTGGTCCCAACGGCGAAAAGGTGGTTATGACCTGGAATGTGGACGAGTTTGTTCGGGATGCTGGCCAGGTGTTCGCCAAAGATCCTTTCTATGAGAAAGCCATCGTGAATCGGCCAGAAAGTTTTGGAGATGTGACGCAGGTGTTCAGCAGTTATGAGTCGCGCCGCAACCCCACGGGTAAGCCGTTCGAGCGAGGAATCAACAGCATTCAATTGCTCAACGATGGCAAACGGTGGTGGGTGCTCTCGATTCTGTGGGACACGGAGCGAAAGGGAAATCCGTTGCCTGCGAGGTTCCGGAAGTGAAGACGGCCCGCGGATTTTGCGCGGACGTCCGCGGTTTTGCAGAGATGTTTTACCCGTGTGAATCCGTGAAGTTCCTTGCCTGATTTATAGTCAACATCATGCGAGCCATTCTAGCGGGCGGCGGGACGGGCGGGCATGTGATTCCGGCGCTGGCCATCGCGAACGAGCTTAAGAAAGCCCTTAGCGCAGAAGTGTTGTTCATCGGCACGGCTCGCGGGATCGAGAATCGCCTTGTGCCAGCTGCAGGATATCCGCTCAAGCTGGTGCGAGTGGGCGCTCTCAAGAATGTGAGCTTGATGACACGCGCGAAGACAGCGTTGGACTTGCCGCGGGCGGTTTGGGACGCGAGCGGAATGCTGAATGAGTTCGCGCCTGATGTCGTGATTGGCGTAGGCGGGTATGCCTCTGGGCCTGCCATGCTCGCTGCGGTGTTGAAGCATATCCCCACACTGGCCTTCGAGCCGAATGTCGTGCCCGGATTTGCCAATCGCATGGTGGCGCGATTTGTGTCTGGCGCGGCGGTTCACTTTGAGGAGACGGCAAAGTATTTTCGTCATGCGGAAGTGACGGGTGTTCCCGTAAGGCATGCGTTCTTCGAGATTCAGCCCAAGCATGGAGGAATGCCTACGCTGCTGGTGTTCGGCGGCAGCCAGGGAGCGCATGCGATCAATGAAGCGATGTTCCGCTGTTTGCCGGTGTTGCTGCGCGAGGCTCCCGGGATTCACATCATTCATCAGACTGGCGAAGGTGATTATAATGACGCGCTGGCCGCTTACGGCGCGCTCGGAGAATCGGCGGAGGTTTCGAAGTTTATTGAGGATATGCCAGCTGCCTTTGCGCGCGCTGATCTGGTTGTTTGCCGCGCTGGTGCGAGCACCGTGGCTGAAATTACCGCGGCGGGAAAGCCGACGGTATTTGTTCCGTTTCCCCGCGCGGCGGATGATCATCAGCGGATAAACGCAGAGGCGTTGGCGCAAGAAGGTGCTGCCGTAGTGGTAGAAGAGTCCAAGCTGGAAGGGGTTTGGCTGGCGGAGACGATCGCGGCCTTGCTTGGAGATTCGCACCGGTTGCGACAGATGAGCGAGGCGGCGCGGGCCCTGGCACATCCGAATGCCGCGCACGACATCGCGGCAATGGCAGCGCGGGTGGCGGGAATTGAGTAACTGGGAAATTTTTTAGTAGTTGCGTAATTTTGTCGTTTGGGCCGGGGTGTCTCGTTCAATTGCGCGATTACCGAATTACCAGATTGCTCAATTGTCTTAGCTTATGTTCGCCAAGATTCAGCAGGTTCATTTCGTCGGTATCGGCGGGATCGGCATGAGCGGGATTGCCGAGGTGCTGCTGAATCTCGGCTACAAAGTTTCGGGTTCGGATCTGAAGAGTTCGGCGATCACGCAACGGCTGGCTGGCTTGGGCGCGGCTGTGTTTGAAGGACATCGTGCTGAAAACATTGCTGGCGCCGACGTCGTCGTCACGAGTTCGGCGATTGCTCCGGAAAATCCGGAAGTCCTTGAAGCGCACAGACTGCACGTACCGGTCATTCAGCGGGCCGAGATGCTCGCTGAATTAATGCGGCTGAAATATGGAATCGCCATCGCGGGCATGCACGGCAAGACCACGACTACTTCCATGGTCGCGGCCGTGCTGGCGGCGGGTGGGCTTGACCCCACCGTAGTCGTTGGCGGGCGTGTGGACGCCATGGGATCGAACGCGCGGCTTGGCAAGTCGCACTATCTGGTGGCCGAGGCCGATGAGAGCGACCGGTCGTTTCTCAAGCTCTCGCCGATTCTTTCCGTGGTGACCAACATCGACCGCGAGCACATGGACTGCTATCGCAACATGCGCGATGTGAAGAAGACGTTCCTGGAATTCATGGACCTCGTTCCGTTTTACGGCATGGTGGTGGCTTGTAATGACGACCCCCTGCTGCGGCGACTGTTGCCGGAGGTGCAGCGGCGCACGGTAACGTATGGAACGAAGCGCGGATCGGATTTTCTGATCACGCTGGAAGATGGATCGGGAGCGGTGAAAATCGAAGGCCAGCCGTTGAGCCGATTCCGCGTGAACTATCGCAAGAAAGATTTGGGCGAGTTCACGTTGCATGTTCCTGGAGTTCACAACGTGTTGAACGCCACGGCTGCGATCGCCGTGGGAGTGGGCCTCGATGTTGAAGTGGAAAAAATCCGCGTGGCGCTCGATCAATTCCGCGGCGTCGACCGCCGGTTTCAGTTGCGGGGCCGTGTGGCGGGAGTTAGCGTGATTGACGATTACGGGCACCACCCCACGGAGATCAAGGCGACGCTGGCGGCGGCGCGGCAGTGCGGCTTCCGGAAAGTTCACGTGATATTCCAGCCGCATCGTTACACGCGGACGCGAGATCTAATGGAAGAATTCACGAGCGCGTTTTCCGATGCCGATTCGCTATTCGTGCTTGATATCTATGCGGCTAGCGAAAATCCGATTGAGGGGGTTAGCGGCGAAGCCCTGGCTAGGGCTATTCGGGAAAAGGGCGGGCTCGACACGATATATGTTAGTTCGTTCTCCGAAGCTGCGAGTTCGGTTGCTGCCGTGGCTAAGGATGGGGACATGATTCTCACCTCGGGAGCGGGCAGCGTTTCGCAGTTGGGACCGATGATTTTGGAAAAGTTGAAGGCGCAAGCCGTCGGAGCCGGAGCTGATTTTCGGGTTGTTGGCCCGGAATCAGCAATGCGATAGGATCGAACACATGCGCATATTTATGCTCATGTGTATACCGACGAGGTAATGATGATGAAAACAGCCAGACTGCAGGTTCTGACAACACCCGCCTTCCGGGATTGGCTGCGCAAAGAAGCAAAGAAGCAAGGAAGGCCGGAATTAGCGTGGGGGAACTGGTTCGCACATGCTGTGAGCAGCGGGTGGGCGACGAAGAGGCCGCGTTGGCTGTTCTCACCGCGATTCTCCTGAAGGAAGTAACTGCGACGCGGGCCACGGTGCGGCGCAACCTGGACGAAACGCGGGCGATTCTTAGCGACCTGCGAGCACGCCGCCAAACGAATTCTGCGGAGGATCGGACATGAGCGTATTCAGCGAGGCGGTTGCTGCCGTGCAGTCGGCCTTGAAGCTCTAAGACGAATTGTGCCGTACATCGCAGGAACTTAAGGATGTGGCCGTGGAGTTGCGAGAGCACGACCGGCGCATTACTCGCCTAGAGGCGCAGTGGGACACGGCGGCGATGTTGTCCCGAACGCGGCTGGAATAAATAACGCAGGAGTAGATTTCCAGACGGAACAAACATTCTGTATTGTGCGTATCTCTCATTGCTAACGAACTGAAATGCCCTTCGTCTATTGATGCATAAGGGGTTAAGTCATGAAATCGACACAGGGATGGGGATGGCTGGCGGCAGGGGTTTTGGCACTGGGGTTGAACGGCTTTTATCACGACGCCGGAGCGCACAGGGCTGTTGACCGGGTAATTGGCCAGGTAGCAAACCGCTCTGAGGCGGTTCTGGGGTTGGCCACGGGGCGCGCGGATTGGTTTGCTGCCAAGAGCAAGATGCTGGCGGCGAGAAATGAAGCCGCTTCTTGCCGTCTGGCGACTGCGATGGCGCGTGTCCAGACCAGGATGGCTCGTGCGCAGGGTGGAATGGCGCGGGTTGAGGCGATGTCGGCGCGCGAAGAAGCGGCCTTCGCCCGGATGGAAGCGAACCGGGCGCGGGTCGAGGCTCGGCTCGCCGAAGTGCACATGGAGCCGGCGACATTCGATTCAGTAGTCTGCCCGCGAGTACGGGTGAACATTCCGCAGGTTAGGATCTCGGTTCCAGTAGTTCACGTCGATCCGTTGTGAGCTTGGCCGAGTAAATATCTTCCTCCTACAGAAGGCGGACGCGGAGAGGTGACCGCGTCCGCTTTGGTTTTTTGTGGAGAGTTATTGGCGAAATCTTCAGCACCGTGCCCAATCCGATTCCTGCTTGTGCAAATGTCCAATCTTTGGTCTATCGTTCTCCCAAAAATAAAGTTATAGTTTGAAGGCTCAGCGATTCCTCTCGACAACTGACCTGAAATGATGGCGCGGAAGTCGGCACCCACCATCTTGCAGGAGGAGTTGTACCCACCCAGCGGCGTGTCTTTGCGCGAAGACGATGCGCGCCAGGGGATCCTCGATTCGCAGATCGACGACGCGCGCCTCGTAGACCTGGACGTGGATGAGGAATCTCCGTTTCTGCGCGGGCAAAAACGTGTCTCCGCCCGGCGAAGTTCACTTCCCAGGAAAGCTGCCAATCGATTGTTGTGGGCCGTGGTTGCCGTCGCGGCGGTGTGTGTCCTGGGTTTGGGCGCGGCCGCGCTGTATCACTACGGCGAGCATTCGTGGCGCTTCCGGGTGGAGTCGAGCGACAACATCGAAATCACGGGGATGCAGAACGTGAGCAAGGCGCAAATCATGGAAGTGATGGGCGCCGACATTGGACGCAATATTTTCTTCATTCCATTGGCGCAACAAAAGGCGCAACTGGAGCAGATTCCATGGGTGGAGTCGGCTAGCGTGATGCGCTTTGTCCCGAATCGTCTTGCCGTGCAGATTCATGAACGCACACCTGTGGCATTTGCACGGGTTGGCCCACGCATGTTCCTGATCGATGCTGGCGGCGTGCTGATGGAGCTTTCGCCCAAGCATAAATATTCCTTTCCGGTGATTCTTGGGATGAATACGGGCGAGCCGCTTTCCACACGCGCGCCGCGCATGAAGGCGTATCTCGAAATGGTGCGAGAACTCGATGCCGGCGGCGCGCGCTATTCGCAGGATTTGAGCGAGGTCGATCTTTCCGATCTGGAGGACGTGAAGGTGCGGGTGAACGATCCGCAGGGCGACGTGCTGGTGCATCTGGGATCGTCCGACTATTTGCCGCGCTACAAAATATTTGTGAGTCATGCGCAAGGCTGGCGGCAGCAGTTTCAGAAATTAGAGTCGGTGGATCTGCGTTACGACAACCAGATCATCGTGAATCCGGATATGGAGCGGACGGCGAAGCAGGTGCCGTTGAGCCCGAAGGCAGCCAAGGTTGCGGTAGCAGCGGGAGTAAAACCGGCCTCGCTGCTCACGCGAATCGGCCCGGGAGAGAAACAGATACCGAAACCAGCCTTCGAACTGACGCCCAAGAAACTCGAGGCTGCGGGGGCTGACAGTGGAGCGAAAAAGCCCGCCTCTAAGCCAAAAGCGGGAAAGGCCGTGGCGGCACAACACTCGACCTCCGAACTTACGAAAAAGAGTGCTCCAACGGAGAAGGCGAGCAACGCTAAAGCCGCGAAGAAGCCAGTGTTACGGGCGGCTCCGATTCATACCGCTTCGGCGCGACACAATACGGCGGCGAAGAAGTCGCCGGCGCGGATTGCGGGGACCCCAAAAATATCGGCACATAGCGGCGGCCAAAAGCCCAGCCCTGCGATTGCAAAGACGCAAAGCGATCAGGAGCCGAGCGATTAATGAGCAGCAAAGAATTCATAGGGACTATCTGACGAATGGCTAAGCAGCAGGGGAACCTTTTAACCGCAATCGATGTTGGCAGCGTAAAAACTTGCGCGCTTATGGCAGAAGTGACTGACGGCGGCCTGCGCTATCGCGGGCACGGCGAAGCGGAATCGCGCGGTTCACGGAAGGGTGTAATCGTCGATTTGGATAAGGCAGTCGCAGCCATTCAGAAGGCAGTGGAAGCGGCGGAAGATGTGGCGGGCACGGCGGTCGAGCATGCGATTGTCGGCATTGGCGGGGCGCATGTGCGGGGCGTCAACAGCCACGGCGGCATCACCCTGGGGACGCGTCCGCGCGAGATTGGGCGCGACGAGATCAAGCAGGCGGTTGAGCGTGCCCGCGCAATTCCATTGCCTGCCGACCGCGAGGTGCTGCATCTGCTGCCGCAAGAATTCATTCTCGACGATCAGGCGGGCGTGCACGATCCGCTAGGCATGATGGCGGCGCGGTTGGAGGTGCGAGTGCACTTGGTTACGGCGGCTGCCAGCGCGGCACAGAATGTGATTACGGCGGTGAATCGCGCGGGAGTTCACGTGGATGACACTGTGTTTGAGCCGCTCGCGGCAGCCGACGCCGTGCTGCGCGCCGACGAGCGCGAGTTGGGGGTCTGCCTCGCCGACATCGGCGCGGGATCGACCGAGCTGATCGTTTTTCTGCAAGGCGCGGTGGCTTATACCGGAGTGATTCCCATTGGCGGCGATCACTTCACCAGCGACCTGTCGATGGGCATGTGTACGCCTTTGGCTGAAGCCGAAAAAATCAAGAAGGTCTATGGCAATGCCATCGTCACGTTGATCCCTGAAGGAAATGAAGTCGAGGTTCCATCGGTCGGCGACCGGCCTTCGCGTCTGCTGCCGCAACGGCTTGTGGCCGAGATTCTTGAGCCCCGCGCGCGAGAGCTGTTTGAAATGATGCGTGACAATCTGCGGCAGGTGGGAATGTTTGACGCGTGTTTAGCGGGCATTGTCTTGAGCGGCGGCGGTTCGCGGCTTCCGGGAATTTTCGATGTGGCGGAGTCGGTGCTGCGGCGACCGGTGCGATTGTCCTGGCCCATGCCGCTGGCGAAAATGCCGGCTAATTTGGCTGAGCCTGAGTATGCGACTGTGCTTGGGATGTTGAACTACGGGCAGCGGGCGCGCCTGGCGCGTGGGTTTCAGGGAGAGCGGTGGGGATCGAGGTTGAAGGCGATGCTGGTCGGATAGAACAGGGGTCGCTCAATGCGTGGATGTTTGATGGTCGCAGTCTTGCTTTCGGCGTTCGCGATTGCGAACGCTGCCGAGAAGAAACATAAGGATTACGTCCCAGACGAAAAAACGGCAGAACGTATCGCGGACGCGGCGCTTGTTGCGCATTACGGAGAGGATACGGTTAAGGCGGTCCGACCGCTTCTGGTCGACGGGTCGAATAAAGATTTCTGGATAGTTGAGGTCTCCTCGAAAAAGCCCATGCTCGGCGGGGGCCCTGCGGTGTGGATCAATAAGCATTCGGGGTGCTTGGACGTAATGGACCACATGAGGTAACAACGGAAGTGAGCGTTATAAAAAGGGTGAATAAAATGACCAACGATTCGAGCATTCGCATCAGCTTCAACGAAGAGCCTCTCAACGATGCCAAGATCAAAGTCATCGGCGTGGGGGGCGGTGGAGGCAACGCGGTCAACCGGATGATCGACGCCGGAGTCGAAGGCATCGAGTTCATTGCAGCCAATACGGACTTGCAGGCGCTGCGCATGTCGCGCGCGCCAGTGAAGCTGCAGCTGGGCGTGAAGCTGACGAATGGCCTTGGTGCCGGGGCAAATCCGGAAGTTGGCCGCAAAGCTGCGCTCGAGGATTCGGACAAGATTATCGAAGCGCTCGAAGGCGCGGATATGGTTTTCGTCACTACGGGTCTCGGCGGCGGCACGGGCACCGGCGCCGCGCCGATCATCGCTTCGCTTGCCAGCGAAATGGGCGCGCTCACCGTCGCAGTTGTTACCAAACCGTTTTCTTTCGAAGGCAAGCGGCGCATGACGCAAGCGGAGAAGGGAATCGCGGAGCTGATGGAATCGGTGGACACGACGATCGTGATTCCCAACGAGAAGCTGCTCGCCGTTGCAGAGAACGCGGGCTTCTTCGAATCCTTCCGCATCGCCGATGACATTCTTCGGCAGGGCGTGCAGGGAATTTCCGACATCATCACCATTCCCGGCATCATCAACCGCGACTTTGCCGACGTGAAAACAATTATGGCGCGCATGGGTTACGCCGTGATGGGTACGGCAACTGCCAGCGGCCAGAACCGCACCCATGAGGCTGCCCAGCGGGCGATTGCTTCGCCACTGCTCGAGGCCGGTGCGATCGATGGCGCACGCGGCATTCTGATCAACATTACGGGGTCAGCTTCGCTGAAGCTGGCTGAAGTGCAGCAGGCTTGCACCATCATCCAGAGTGCAGCGCACGAAGACGCCAATATTATTTTCGGCGCGGTGATGGACGAGAAGATGAAAGATTCGGTGAAGATCACTGTTATCGCGACTGGATTTCGCGAAGTGCCGCGAACGCAGTATCGAAAGGTGGAAGCGCATCACTCGTTCGCGTCATCGCATGATGAGGCCATGGATTTTCCATCTGCGCCAGTTGCACCGGTTTTTTCCGAGACTGAGCCTGAGGTGGTGATGGAGGAGCAGGTCGCGGAATCGGCTCCGGTCACCGCTTCGCGCGCGAGCGCGGAAGTGATTTCACTCGAAAGCATGCGCAGTGCGATGGTGGCGAATTTCGAGCAAGAGGATCTGGACGTTCCGGCTTTCCTGCGCAAGCGCAACGACGTGATGTGATCGTGATGACCGTGTCTGGGTTATTAGAAAACTCTGGGAAAATGTTTGCGACACAGTGCCGTATCTTTTCAGTAACCCAGTAACCAGTTACCTAGGTCGTAACACTGCGCCAAAACTCGATTAAGTTCTTCTAGTACAGTGAGTTATGGCGCATTCCGTTTTCACAGTAAATGCAACTTTATGATTGCGTAAGGACTATAACTCCCGTACTATCGCGAAGTTGGCTTCTCCGGGTTGAGTCTGGTACTAAGCTGGCATTCTTCGTGCATCAGAACAAGTAAGAAATCCGAAAATTTAAAGGGATTGGGCCACGATGTCTACGTTGGGATCGCGCTATCTTCGTCTGGTTGTAATCGCAGCGGTCGTTTGCTTCGCGCCCGCCATTTGGGCCGCGCACGTCAATCCGCGCACTCTTAACAAGCCGAAGTCCACGACGAAGGTCAACGAGAGCCAGCATACCAAGCGTCGCATGCGCCATTTGGCAAGTAGTCGAACCACAACCGGGCATGTCGCCGGCAGAACTGTTGCAACGCACAAGGCAATTGCGACCCCGACCCCGACCTCAACCACCGTTCGCCACCATAGCTATCACGAGCGCTTCTACATGAGTTCGTTCGCCGAAGGCCTTACGGGCGGCGATATGGTCGACGGAGAAGATCCGGTGGTACGCCAGGCGGCTATCGACGCTTTGGGCAACATGAACGGCACCGTTGTGGCGATCGAACCTACCAGCGGCCGCGTCCTGGCCATGGTGAATCAGAAACTGGCGCTCTCCAGCGGCGCGCAACCTTGCTCGACCATTAAGCTGTCCGTCGCGTTGGCCGCACTCAATGAAGGCTTGGTTTCGCGCCAAACGGAAGTCTCGCTGGGCGGCCGCAGCCGCATGAATCTCACCGAGGCTCTGGCACACTCCAACAACGCTTATTTTGAGGCTCTCGGACGGAAACTGGGTTTTGAAAAGGTCGCCTACTACGCTCACCAGTATGGTTTGGGGGAGTTGGCCGGTTATGACATTCCGGGCGAGCAGGTTGGCACTTATCCCGAAGAGGTGATCTCGGAAAAGCTCGGCGGCGTAGGGAAAATGTGTTCCTTCGGGGAAGGCATTTCCATGACCCCGCTGCAACTCGGGGCAATGGTATCTGCGATTGCCAACGGCGGCACGCTCTACTATCTGCAGCATCCCACCACTGCCGAGGAGATTACGAATTTCCAACCGCGCATCAAACGCCAACTCGACATCGCTCCATTGATCCCGGAAATTTCAGTTGGAATGGCCGGTGCGGTGCAATACGGAACTGCGCGTCGTCTGGGTCTGAATTTTAGCGAGGAGGAAATCCTCGGCAAGACCGGAACCTGCTCGCACGCAGGCACGCGCTTCGGCTGGTTTGCATCCTACGCAAACACCAGCGTGGGACGAATCGTGGTTGTAGTTTTCCTGGAGGGGGGACGTCCGACCTTTGGTCCCAAAGCAGCAGAGATCGCCGGGTTGATGTACCGCAACCTCTACGATCACAACTTCTTCCTGGCAGGCCCGGCGCGGACGTCCGATACCGCCGCGACGCGCTAAGGTTCTCGAAAACGGCACGCGCCAAACCAGCCCGGAAACTCCTTCATCACAGGTTCCGCCGAACTTCCCCGCGGAACCTTGCCTGACCGCCGGGATCTTTAGCGTTTTCTAACTCCCACGCTTTGCAAACCGCCGATATGTAGGACAGGGCTTTAGCCGCTTTGCGCGCGAGCGAGGGTCGGTTCGTTATCGCCCGACAGAGATGTCGGGAAAGGTGGTGGTGTGGAGTGAGCCACGATTTGACAACCATGAACGGCACCTACTCCTGGGGGCTTGTCACGCTCTCCGTGGCGCTGGCAATGCTTACCTCCTACGCCGCGCTGGATCTAGCGGGCCGGGTAACGTCGACGCATGGCTGGATGCGCGGCGTTTGGCTGGCCTTTGGCGGTACCGCAATGGGCGTGGGGATCTGGTCGATGCACTATGTCGGCATGCTTGCGTTAACCACGCCGATGGCGGTTTTCTATCACCTGCCTACAGTATTGATTTCTTTGCTGGCTGCCATCTCCTCGTCCGGCATTGCATTGTATGTAGTCAGCCGGCGGGAAATGGCTTGGTGGCAAGTCGCATCGGGCAGTGTAGCCATGGGCGGAGGCATTGCGGCCATGCACTATATCGGCATGTCCGCCATGCGGTGTGCCGCGGTGATCAGCTACAACCGCAGCCTTGTAGCGCTTTCCATCCTGCTGGCTATTGCTGTCTCGTTTGTGGCTCTGGAATTTTCTTTCCGCAGCAGAAACGAGGAGAAAGCGAGCCGGCGCAAAGTTTCGAGCGCGCTCATTATGGGGAGCGCCATCCCGCTGATGCATTACACGGGAATGTGGGCGGCGTCCTTTCATCCCTCTGACAGCGTCCCCGATTTGGCAGGGTCTCTCAGCGTCTCTACCTTTGGCGTTTTGGCGATCGGCGGTAGCAGTCTGCTCTTGCTAGCGGGCGCGGTGGCGGCATCTTTTCTCGATCGATACCTCACGTTATATAGAGAGAGCCTCAATACCGCGCGTCAAAACGAATTGTATTTCCACACTATGGCGGACGCAGTGCCGGAGATTATTTGGACCGCGACCCCCAATGGAGACGACGATTTCTTCAACCAGAAATGCTACGAGTACACAGGAAAAACTTTCGATCAACTGGTGGGCTCGGCTTGGAAAGACATCGTCCATCCCGAAGATCTGGAGAAGTGTTTCTCCAAGTGGCAGAACGCGCTGTGCACCGGCGAACCCTACGATGTCGAGTATCGGCTGCAGGGGAAAGATGGACGGTACAAGTGGTTTCTGGGCCGCGCCAATCCCATCCGAGACGCCCAGGGAGATGTCGTCAAATGGTTCGGCACATGTACAGACATCGAATATCAGAAACAAAACCAGAAGGCTTTGGAAGGGCAGATTCAGGAACAGACCTCGCAATTGGCTGACGTGAACACGCGATTGCAGCGGGAACAGTACTTCCAAACCATGGCAGAGGGGATTCCGGAGATCGTATGGACCGCCGATCCGCAGGGCGGAATCGACTTCACGAACCAACGATGGATTGAATACAGCGGACTGACGATCGAACAAAGCCGGGGAGAAGGATGGTCGAGTGCAGTGCATCCTGACGACTTGGCCGCTTGCATCCAAACATGGGAGAATTCTCTGCTCAAGGGAGACCCCTTCGAGACGGAGTATCGCCTGCGAGACAAGGATGGAGGCTACCGGTGGTTCCTGGTTCGGGCCAACCCCATCCGCAATTCCGAGGGAATAATTTTCAAATGGTTCGGCACGTGCGCCGATATTGAGAATCAGAAACACAACCAGCAGATTCTCGAAGAGCAGATTTTGGAGCGAACCATGCAATTGGCGGACGCCAACACGCGTCTGCAGGAGGAGATGATAGAGAGAGATTTTGCCCGCAACGAACTGGATGTGCAAAACGAAAAAATGATGTCCGAACTACAAAAACGCACGGAGCGCGCCACCATGTTGGCCAAGATGGGGGAACTGCTGCAGAGTTGCATGAGCCGCGACGAAGTCTTTGCCGCCGCCCTGGGCTACGCTCCTAAAATATTTCCTGCCGCCCGCGGAGCGGTAGCGTTGCTGAATAGCGGACATACCGTGGCGGAAGTCATAGGATCGTGGACCGATTGCCAAATACCTGCGATGGAGTTTGAACCGACCGCGTGCTGGGCTCTACGCACCGGGCATCCTCATCTGGTGCTCAGTGGCGATATGACGGCGCGCTGCCCGCACGCCGACGGAGTGAACCATAGCTACTTGTGCATCCCCATCCTGGCGCAAGGCGAAACCCTCGGCATTGTGCACATTCAGGCCACTGACGAAGTGCCGCAACTGGAGTCTTCCGAACTATCATTCAAAACAACATTCGCGGGACAGGTGGGCTTGTCGATCGCTAACATCCGCCTTCGCGAAGCCCTGCGCACGCAATCGGTGCGGGATGCTCTGACCGGACTTTACAATCGCCGCTATCTGGAAGAGATACTGGAGCGCGAAGTCCGTCGCGCCGGACGAGCGGGGCAATCGCTTGGTCTGCTCATGCTCGATTTGGATCATTTCAAACGCTTCAATGACACCTACGGACATGACGCAGGCGATGCGATCTTACGCGAAACTGCCGCGTTCTTGTTGAAAAACGTGCGCGCCGAGGATTTCGTCTGCCGCTTTGGCGGCGAAGAATTTGTTGTGATTTTGCCTACTGCCGATCAGGAAGGCGCGCGCTCGCGGGGAGAGCGATTTCGCGCAAGAATGCGAGAACTGACGATCATGCATCAGGGCAAGTCGCTGGGCATGGTCACGTTTTCGGTGG
>Ga0208690_1000034_pt1 | contig 31687 bp, 19 predicted proteins | sample June2015DPH_16_1_2_FD_184712 | JGI IMG/M metagenome (GOLD analysis project Ga0208690, IMG submission 184712) | Peatland microbial communities from SPRUCE experiment site at the Marcell Experimental Forest, Minnesota, USA - June2015DPH_16_10... | ecosystem: Environmental > Terrestrial > Soil >...
CACAGGTTCACCAGCCCGGCATGAGTGTTGATAACACCTTTCGGCTGACCGGTGCTGCCAGAGGTATATATAAGGTATGCTCCGCTGCTCGCCCAGAGGCCCGTGGCGGCGCGGCCTAGCGGGCGATCGGGGAATGCTGCAAAGGCTTCCGGATCGTCCACGCATACCACTGCGGCACTTTGTGGCGGCATATGCATCGCCCAGAGCCGTGTGGTCAATACGATCTGCGCCATCGAGTCCTTGATCATGAAATCGACACGGGCGGGCGGCAGGCTCGTATCCAGCGGCAGATACACGCCGCCGGCCTTGAGAACTCCGAGCATCGCGACGACCATATCCGCGGTGCGCTCGGTATAGATTCCGACAACCGCTTCCGGCCCGATGCCGCGGTTGCGCAGAAAATGCGCACATCGATTAGCGCGGCGATCAAGTTCGCCGTACGTCAACTCGCCGTCGGCGCCTGCGACCGCGACGGCAAGCGGATTGAGTCGCGCCTGCTCCTCGAACCCCTCGTGCACACACTCGCTCGAAGTCTCCACCGCCGATCCGGCAGTCCATCGCAAGATCTGTCCCCGCTCCTCCGCATCCAGCATCGGCAGCTTCCAGACATCGAGCGCCGGATGCGCCACCGCATCCTCAATCAGATTGCCGAAGTGAGCGGCCATCCGCTCGATCGTGCCCGCGTCGAACAGCTCGCTGCGATAGATCCAATCAAGCACCAATCCGTCATCGCCCTCGCCCACCTCCAACGTCAACTCGAAAGGTGCCAACTCGGGAGGTGTTGCACCGCCTTTTACCGTCGCACCTGGCAACTCGAGTCGTGCATCGCCAGCGTTCTGCAGCGCCAGCATGATTTGGAACAGCGGCGCGTGGCTTAAACTTCGCGCGGGCTGCAATGCCTCCACCAGGTATTCAAATGGCACTTGCTGATGCGAGTAAGCCTCGAGCACTATCTGGCGGCTCTCCCGCAACACGTCCGTGAACGTGGATCCCGACGGAATTCGGCTTCGCAAGACCATCGTATTGACGAAAAAGCCGATCATCGCAGCGAGTTCCGGTTGCTCGCGATTCGCAATTGGTGTCCCGACAACGATGTTCTCTTCTCCACTGTAGCGGGCAAGCAACACAGCGAATGCGGCGTGCAGAACCATGAACAGGGTGACCTGTTCCCGGCGGCAGAAATCCTGCAGCCTTCCCGTCGCGCGCGCATTCATTTGCGTCCGGCATACCATGCCGGAAAGGCTCTGTTGCCGCTGGCGGGGACGATCGAGCGGCAGGCTGTGCACCGGCGGAAGATCGGCAAGCTGCTGCAGCCAGTACTCGGCCGACTCCTCGAGCACCTTCCCCTGCATCCAGGCCCTCTGCCATGCTGCGTAGTCTGGATACTGCACCGGCAGTTTCTGCAGGTCGGGTTGTCGACCCAACAGCGCCCCACCGTAGAGTGCGCTGATCTCCCGCGTCAGCACGTCCAGAGACCAACCATCGGCCGCTATGTGGTGAAGTGTCAGCAGCAGCTCATGTTGCCTCTCTTCCAGCGTCAGTAAATGCACGCGCAGCATCGAATCGCGATCGAGCGCGAACGGCGCGAGCGCGTCGCGCCGGACAATCTTGTTCGCTTCGGAGGTGCGCGCATCCGGCGGCAGTTCGTGCAGATCGATCTGCGTGAAGGGGATCTCGGCCGCCTCCCGAATGAATTGGCGCGGCTCCTGCTCGTGCGAGACGATCACTGTGCGCAGACTCTCGTGCCGCCGGACGACACCTTCTATCGCCGCACGCAGCGCCTGCACATCGAGATCGCCTTCGATGAGGAAGCGCAATTGAAGATGGTAGTGCGCGCTGCCTCCTTCGAGTTGATCGACGAGCCACAACCGCTGCTGCGCAAAGGACAGGGCCAAAGGGGCATGACGGGACGCCGGGCGAATGGGGGGCTCGCCACCACCCTTATCGCCATCGGCGACCATGCGGGCAAATGCCTCCAAAGTCGGCGCCGAAAACAGGCTCTGGATGGGCAAGGCCACGCCGTACTCCTGCCGGACGCGGGCAAGCAGTCGCATGGCCAGGATCGAATGGCCTCCCAAATCGAAGAAATTCGCGGTCATGCTCACAGCGGCCGGTAACAGCATCACTTCTTGCCACAGTTGCGCGAGGCGATACTGCAACTCGGAACTCGGCGCGACATAGTCGGGCGTGCTCGTTTCGCGCGGAGCAGGCAGGGCCGCATGGTCGATTTTGCCGTTGGGCGTGAGGGGCAACGCCGGGAGCATGACGAACACCGCCGGGACCATGTGTTCCGGCAGACGCGCTGCGAGATGCAGCCTGCAGTCCTTGACCAGCTGCGGTTCCGGCGCGTTCGAATCGGAAGGCACGACGTAGGCGACCAGCGTCGGATCGCCCCGCCCATTCTCACGTACCGTCACAATGGCGTCATCGACGCTGTCGATTTCCATTAGCCGCACCCGGATCTCGCCTAGCTCAATGCGAAAGCCGCGCAGCTTCACCTGATCGTCGGCACGGCCCAGGAATTCCAGTTCTCCGCTTATCGACCGTCGCGCAAGATCCCCTGTCTTGTACATCCGCGCGCCGGAGAGCGGACAGAACGGATCGGCGATGAAGCGTTCCGCTGTTAGGGCCGGCCGCTTCCAGTATCCGCGAGTCACTCCTGCGCCGCCAACGTACAGCTCGCCGACAACGCCGATCGGCACTGGCTCCAGGTGCGCGTCCAGTACGTATGCTTGTCTGTTGGAGAGAGATTTGCCGATCGGCGGCGCGTCCTCACACCCGCGCCGGATCAGTGCGCCAGTCGAGTACGTCGTGTCCTCGGACGGGCCGTACAGGTTGTACACAGCCTCGACGGCCGTCTCGCGATAGATATCGCGGACAAGCATTGCCGGGAGCGCCTCGCCAGCCAGGTTAACGATCTTCACGCTCGCAGGTAATGCACGTTCCGCGATGAGCGCCTTCATCGCAGACGGAACAGTATTGACGAGCGTGAGATCGCTCGCCGTCGCGATACCCTCAAAATCCAGCGGATGCGCGACGAGTACAACCCGGCCGCCACTGCACAAGGGGACGAACAATTCGAAGATGGAGAGATCGAAACAAATCGATGTGGCGGCCAGCACGCCGCGCAGTGCCTCGGCGTCATAGACTCGCTGAGCCCACCCTATGAGCGCCGCCGCCTGCCGATGTTCGACGCATACACCTTTCGGGCGCCCTGTTGACCCAGAGGTGTAGATCACGTAGGCGAGAGTGCGCGCGTCGTTCCCGGCGCGCAGTGGCGGAGCATCGGACGGGCACGATTGCAACGCGTCCAAAAGGCCTGCATCGTCCAGTGGAATCGACTCGACTCGAGGGCCGAATCGCTTCGACCCAGATGTGAGCATCAAGGTAGCGCCGCTGTCGGCCAGCATTAAATCCAGCCGTTCCTGCGGATACTGCGGGTCCAGCGGGACGTAAGCGCCGCCGGCCTTCAGAATCGCCAGCAAGGCAACCACTATCTGCCCTGAACGTTCGAGGCAGACAGCGACAAGGCTCTCGTTGGCGACTCCGCGCCCGCGCAAATAATTCGCTAGCCGATTGGACTGCTCATCGAGCTCTCCATAAGTCAGTTGAACACCTCCGCAGCTGAGCGCGGTCGCTTTCGGTGTCCGTCTGACCTGCTTGGCGAACAATTCATGCAGGGTTCGCGGCTCAAACGGCGAGTCTGTGTCGTTCCAATCCTCCACGACCGTCTGCCGTTCAGCGCGGTCCATCATCGGCACGCGCCAGACATCGTGGTCGGGCCGACGACTGACGGACTCTAGCAAGACGGCGAAACGCCGCGCCAATAGCTCGACTCCCGACTCCTCCAGCACGTTGTCGGCGTAGAGCCACTCAACCACCAGTCCAGTCTCGCTGCTTCTCACAGCCAGCCCCAGGTCACCGTCTATTTCGGCCATCGAGTCGGCAACTCCCGGCGGGCGCGGCGCGACCCTCACCAGGAACAGCACGGCACGTTGCGCGGCGGGTCGCCGATGACGAAGGATCTCCGTGCCCGCAAGAGCGATCAAATGGCGGGACTGCGCGTGCGCCATCGCCTCGCGGCTCTGCGCCATCAGCGCCCGAAAGTTCGGTGCCTGCGAGACTGTGCTTAATAAAACACAGTAGTTGGGCCCGTCCACTACAGGTGCTGCAATCGAGACGCTATGCTCGCCGCTGCATCGGGCAATCAGCAGAACGAAGGCCGCATGAAGACCAGCGAACAGTTCCGTCCGCTCTGAAATACACAGACGCTCGAACTCACTCAACACGAGCTCGTCGATTGCACCGGCCAATGCTCGCAGCGCCGGAGCCCCGGCGCTCGGACGAACCCGAGCCAGCGGAAAGTTCGCGATCAGCGGTACGACATCAGACCGTCGAACGCGTTCGACGATTTCGGACGTTTGCGTTGCCGTGACTTCACTGGGCGACATTCGACGGGTTGTGCTCCGGGACGGTTAGCTGGATCTTGTCGAACGACGATCAACGGCGCGCGAACTCACCGTTTCACGCTGCTCTGTGACTAGAGCGAGTTATGGGAAGATGCATCCAATATGTCTAGCCCCCCTCCAACGAGGTAGCATCCATTCGCTCACGCAGAATGTAAGTTCCTCATCCTGAGACAGGGGCGTGCAGGCAACTTATCGGCTGATACCGCTGGCCACGATATCTGGCGCCAATCTATTCTCTGCATCCACAAATACAATTCGCGGTGAATGTTGCGGCGAGTCATCCGAGTCCGTGACCCATCCAAAAGCTGCGATGATCACCAAATCTCCAACCTCGGCCCGTCGCGCCGCTGCTCCGTTCAAGCATATTTCTCCTGACCCTTTCGGCGAGGGCAAGGCGTAAGTCTGCAGCCTTTCCCCGTTGGTCACATTCCAGACGTGAACGGCCTCATGGGAGACAATTCCTGCTGCCTCCATCAGTAGCTCGTCAATGCCAATGCTGCCTTCGTAATGCAAATCGGAGCGAGTAACGGTAGCTCGATGTATCTTGGCCTTAAGCAACTGTAATAACATTTGTCTTTCTCCTGACGCTGATAATTAGTAACACAAACAGCATAACCTATAACTACGCAAGAAGGTGACAAGCATACGATACTTGCAGATACTAAATCAACACTAAAACAGCGCTGTATAATTGCATTGTAACAATATAAAGGAATAGGCTCTCAACTTATACGACATGCGAGCACATCGCCATCTTGAAAGCTCACTGCACTTACTACTAGTTGGGTTCGACTTGGGTCTGTGTCGCCCGGTCGAATTTTTCTAAATTTGACTTAGGTCCCTCCCCGCCCGATAATGGACGCTGTTTTCCTGCAGCGGACAGGTTCAGACGCGAGACAAGATCGCAGAACGCACTAATCGAAAGAGTTTCAGTCAAATGGCACCGAACCCTTGAGGGTCCACTACGATTGAGGGCCCACTACTGAGGGTCCACTACGATTACGGTGGTTTTCGCGAATGGATATCGCTCGCCCAGAATTTAAAACGCTAAAGCGGCGCCGGCAGATTACTTGGACGGCGATCGGAGTAGTATGCCTTGCCGCAGTAACGGCGGCAGTGTCCCGACTTAAGCCAGCGGCTCCCGAGGTTGAACGCAGCACGGTGTGGACCGACACAGTTAAACGCGGCCCCATGCTGCGCCAGGTTCGAGGCCTAGGCTCCCTGATTCCCAGCCAGGAATTCACACGCCAAATACCCGCGGAGACAGACGCGACCATAGTACAGATTCGCATGCTGCCCGGAACAATAGTTGCGCCTGACACTATTTTGCTGGACATGAGCAATCCGCAAGTCGAACAGGAGGCGGTCGACGCCAAGCTTCAGTTGAAGGCTGCGGAAGCTCAATATCAAAGTTTGCGCGTGACGCTGCAGAGCAATTTGATGAATCAGAAGGCCAATGCGGCAACCGTGAATGCCGACTACGCGCAAGCCAAGCTTCAGGCTGACACCGATAAATCCCTCTACGACCTCGGCGTGATCTCAGGGCTTGCATACAAGAATTCGAAGAGTAAGGCAGACGAACTCACGACCAGAAACAATATTGAAGGTGAGCGGATCGAGATCGGCCAGAAAGCGATTGAATCGCAGCTTGCCGAGCAGCAAGCCAAAGTCGATCAGATCCGTGTTCTCGCCGACCTTAAGCAGAAACAGTTGAATGCGTTGCGGGTTCGCGCCGGGATTGCAGGCGTTCTCGTGGATTTGCCTTTGCAGGTTGGCCAGCATGTGCTTCCGGGCACGATGCTGGCGAAAGTCGTTCAGCCGGATCATCTGATTGCAGAGTTGAAGATAGCTGAAACCCAGGCGCGCGATGTGCAGATCGGTCAGCCCGCCGTGGTGGACACGCACAACGGAACTGTCGGCGGTACGGTGATGCGTGTCGATCCGGCGGTACAGAACGGAACAGTAACCGTAGATGTGAAGCTCACCGGCGATTTGCCAAAGGGAGCCCGTCCGGATTTGAGCGTCGATGGAACGATTGATCTGGAGCGACTGGACAATGTTCTTTTCGTCGGCCGCCCCGCCTTTGGCCAAGAGAACAGCACGATCAGCTTATTCAAGCTTGATCAGGACGGTAAAGGGGCGGTGCGCGTCCCTGTGAAAGTCGGGCGTGCTTCAGTGAACTCGATCCAGGTGCTTGAGGGCCTCCATGAAGGCGACACGGTGATCCTCTCCGACATGTCGCGCAACGACAACGCTGACCGCATCCGGCTGAATTAATCCGGATTGAGCAACAAACCTGAATAATCTGCAGACGAGGTAAAACTTTATGACCGACGCAGGGCAACCCCTAATTGAGATTGAAGGCCTTACCAAAGTCTTTTACACCGACGAGATTGAAACCCACGCGCTCTCCGGAATCCATCTCACAATATGCAAAGGCGAGTACTTGGCGATGTCAGGGCCCTCCGGCTGCGGCAAATCCACGCTGCTGTCGATCATCGGTTTGCTCGATACGCCGACCTCGGGAAAATATCAATTGAATGGGCACCCCGTCGAGAACCTGGATTTCACAGCCCGCTCGCGCATTCGCAATCAGGAGATTGGATTCATTTTTCAAAGCTTCAATCTGATTGGCGATCTCACTGTCTACGAAAATGTCGAACTGCCTTTGACCTACCGGCAGAAGATGCCATCGGCCGACCGCAAGCAGCGCGTGATGGAGTCCCTGGAGCGTGTGGGAATGGCACACCGTGTGCGTCATTATCCGTCACAACTCTCCGGCGGTCAGCAACAGCGGGTTGCCGTTGCGCGCGCACTCGCCGGGCGTCCTTCTATTCTGCTGGCCGATGAGCCCACGGGAAATCTGGATTCGCGGAACGGCGAAGCGGTGATGGAACTGCTGCAAAACCTGCACGGCGAGGGCGCAACCATCTGCATGGTAACTCATGATCCGCGCTTCGCGAAGCACGCGCAACGCGAGGTTCATCTGTTCGATGGCAAAGTCGTTGCTGAGGCCGAGTTGAAGAAGTTAATGGCCGATGCTCACTTATGAAGAGACTTCTTCAAGGCATTCGCTATCTCTCTCGCCAACTAGAGAAGGTTTCGGGGGTCACTGCAATTGCGATCATTACGCTGGCACTCGAGATGGGTGTCACCGCCGCTGTTTTCAACATGGCAGCCGTCTCGGCAGCTACAGCGCAGAACAGCGCAGCCGTGTCTTTCGAAATGCCCAAATCGCACAACCCCCTCAATGCGTACGAGCCAAGCCAAGTCCCCGAGCCGCAGCTCGCGAACTCTCCACTCCTAAATCAGCTAATCCGGGACGGCAAGCTGTATCTTTCGCTCAAAGATGCAATCCGCCTGGCCTTGGAGGACAATCTTGATATTGCGATCGCGCGCTATAACCTGCCAATCGCGGATACAGATGTTCTGCGTACTCAAGCTGGCGGGGCATTCCGTGGCGTGAATGCCGGGGTGGTGCAAGGCACGCCGGGCGGCGGAGTCGGCGGCTTCGGAACTGGCGCACCCGGAGCCGGCGCCGGAGGCACGACCGGCGGCGCGGGTGGCGCTGGCGCTGGCGCATCCGGGCTGGTGCAGTCGACGCTGGGCACTGGCACCGCAGTGGCTTCGTACGATCCTGCCATCGTCGGAACTGTCGGCGCGGAACATCAAACTTCGCCTCTGGCTAATCTGACTGTGTATGGCGTACCTCTATTGCAACTCAACACTGGGACGGCCAATTTCGGATACTCGCAGGCTTTTTCGAGCGGCACCACCATTTCGGTTGCGTTCAATAACAACCGGCAAACCACCAATAGTCCGTTCTTTAATCTTTCTCCGGCGCTCAACTCGATGTTCAGGTTTTCCTTTCAACAGGAATTGCTCGCCGGATTCGGATTCGGGCCCAATCTCCGCTATCTTCACATTGCAAGAAATAATAAGAAGATTTCTGACGCTGCGTTCAAAAACCAGATCATCGCTACCGTGACCCAGGTTGCGGATATCTACTGGGATCTCGTAAATGCTTACGAGAACGAGGAAGTCAACGAACGGTCGCTGGATTTCGCACAACAGTCACTGGAAAACGCGAAGAAGCAATTTCAATTGGAAAGCATTCCAGAAATGGACGTACTGCGCGCAGAGGCCGAACTTTCGAAACGCGATCAGGATCTGACAGTGGCGCGAACTAGTTTGCAGTTGCAAGCACTTCTGATAAAGAACGCGGTGACCAGAAGCCTGGATGATCCCGGGCTCGAGGCAATGTCCGTCGTTCCCACCGATCGCCTGGAGTCATACCAAGCCGACGCCAGCCAGCCGGTCCAGGATTTAATTGCGCAGGCCCTGCGTGATCGTTCCGAACTTGCGGAGTCCGATATTGACCTGGCCAACCGCCAAATCACGCGTCAGGCAGCGAAAAACGCGCTATTGCCCTCTCTGGCCCTGGTGGGATTTTACGGTGGTTCGGGATTGGCCGGGCCCCTGAACCCGGCTTACAACATCCCCAACGAACCGAACAGCTCTGCCGTTCCCACCGATTATGGCGGAGCCTTGCAGAACGCCTTCAACAATACCGCTCCGGACTATTACATCGGTTTCAATCTGAACATCCCCATCCGAAATCGCGTCGCAAAGGCAGATCAATACCGTTCCGAGCTTGAATACCGGCAAGCCCAGCTTCGTCGCGAAGAACTGCGGAATCAGATCAGGATCGAAGTTCGCAATGCCAGGTATGCTCTCGAACAAACAGCCGCCCGCGTGGCAGCAGCTCAAAAAGCTCGGGACCTCGCACAACGCACCTTCGAGATTACGCAGAAAGAGCAAGCGCTCGGATCCGGCTCGACTTTTCAAACCATGACTGCGCAGCGCGATCTCTCCCTCGCCGAATTGGACTTGGTCACGGCCATGACAGTCTACGAAAAGGCCAAAGTTGAACTGGATCGTGCAACCGCCAGCACTTTGGAACATAACGGAATCACGATTCAGGATGTAATAAAAGGAACCGCCCCCTTGAGCAATTCTTCGCCATAGCCGAGGCCGACAACGACCAAACCACTGCTTGCCCAGTCTCGTGCTGGAGACCAGGTTACGCCGAGGTTCCCACTTGCAATTGCGCTGCGTGTGCCTAGAATCGCAATAGACAAATAGGGAGACTCATGGCCACCACAACTGCCTCCGTTCAGCTTCACAAGTCTGTGCAAGAGTTCGTGAGCCAGCCCAGAAGGCTACTGATTGGCGGCGAATGGGTCGAAGCCCAGTCGGGTAAGACTTTCGCGACCTACAACCCCGCCACAGGTGAGGTCTTAGCGCGGGTGGCGGAGGGCGATCGTGAGGATATTAGCCTGGCCGTGACCGCGGCGCGTAAGGCCTTCGAAAGCGGGCCGTGGCCGGACATGCCTCCGGCCGAGCGCGGACGTCTTCTGTGGAAGCTCTCCGATCTGATTGAGCAGCACCATGAAGAGTTGGCAGAACTTGAGACCTTGGACAACGGTAAGCCGATCTTTTTCTCGCGCATCGTCGACATTCCGTCGGTAGTGAACGCATTTCGTTACATGGCAGGTTGGGCCACGAAGGTTGAGGGCACAACCATTCCGCTTTCTACGCCCCATGCCAAGTATTTCGCTTACACTCTACGCGAACCGGTTGGGGTTGTTGGGCAAATCATTCCATGGAATTTTCCACTTATCATGGCGGCGTGGAAGCTTGCGCCCGCGCTCGCCGTGGGGTGTACGTGCATACTCAAGCCCGCCGAGCAAACTCCGCTGACTGCACTGCGGCTGGGTGAACTGATTCAGGAGGCGGGCTTTCCGGATGGAGTGGTGAATATAGTGGCCGGCTTCGGCGAAACCGCCGGAGCCGCACTGGCTGCGCATCCCGACGTGGACAAGATCGCCTTCACCGGTTCAACCGAGGTCGGCAGACTTATTGCAAATGCCGCTACGGGAAACCTAAAAAAGGTCTCTCTCGAACTCGGCGGCAAATCCCCCAACGTGATTTTTGCCGACGCCGACTTGAACGCCGCAATTCCCGGGAGCGCCAGCGCCATATTCTTCAATCAAGGACAAATCTGTACCGCCGGCTCGCGACTCTTCGTGCACAAAAGCATCTTCGACAAAGTCATTGATGGAGTTGCCGGCGAGACCAGGAAATTTCGGGTCGGTCCCGGCATGAATGAGTCCATGAACCTGGGACCGCTGGTTTCGAAAGAGCAACTCAATCGGGTTTGCGGCTATCTCGACTCCGGCACGAAAGAGGGTGCCAGGACGGTGGTAGGTGGGCACCGCATTGGCGATACGGGATACTTCGTCGAACCGACGATTCTGGTCGACGTGAAGCCGCACATGAAAGTGGTTCGAGAAGAAATCTTTGGCCCCGTCGTCACCGCGATTCCCTTCAGCGAGCCGGAAGAAGTCGTCGCTTTCGCCAATGACACGATCTATGGGCTGGCGTCCGCGGTCTGGACCCGCGACATCAGCAAAGCGCACCGCATGGCGGCCAAGCTTCGCGCCGGCACGGTGTGGATCAACTGCTATAACGTCTTTGACCCGGCTTTACCTTTCGGTGGCTACAAACAGTCGGGATGGGGGCGCGAAATGGGCCATGCGGCCCTGGAACTGTACACCGAAAGCAAATCAGTCTGCGCCCAGCTCTAGAACATTCTCGGAATCGCGTGAGCCAAGACCCAGTTCGTGGAAACTCGAAGCTCTGGCCGTGGCCAGACTCGCTTGATGCGCTCGCCGCTGCGCCAGCGCACCATCAACTCTTGCTGGAAGACGAACAGGTACGCGTTCTTCATACCCGCATTGCGCCGGGAGATGTAGTTCCGTTGCACTGTCATCGATGGGGCGGCGTGGCTTACTTGCAGAGCTGGAGCCACTTTATCCGGAGGAATGAGAAAGGCGAGATTCTGTTCGACAGCCGCCACGCTGGAGATCCTCCCAAGCCCCCATGTGCCCAGCGCGTGCCACCGTTGCCGCCGCATACGGTGGAAAACCTGGGACCATCGGAAATCAGCATCGTTATGATCGAGTTCAAAGATTCTTCTGGCTTGGAATAAGAACGGCTGAGAATCATGCGCACGCCTAACCTTGGAATTGTCGCAGTGGGTTTCGCAGTTCTGATCTTCCAGGGATATAACCCTTCCACTGCAAAAGAAACAAAGTCTCAGGCTTCTGTTAAAGCGAACGTGAGCGATGCTCGGATCGTGAACGCTGAGAGCGAGCCGGGAAACTGGCTGACCTATGGCCGCACATATAGCGAGCAACGCTTCAGCCCGCTGCAGACTATCAACGATTCGAACGCGGGCCGTCTGGGCCTGGCGTGGTATGTCGATCTCGATACGCACCGTGGGCAAGAAGCGACTCCCATCGTAGTCAACGGCGTGATGTACTTCTCAAGCGCCTGGAGTAAAGTGTTTGCCGTGAACGCAGCCACGGGCGCGCCGCTCTGGTCCTATGATCCGGAAGTGCCTCCGCAGTGGGGCGCAAACGCATGCTGCGATGTAGTGAATCGCGGCGTCGCAGTTTGGCAAGGGAAGGTTTATATCGGGAGTCTCGATGGTCGATTGATCTCGCTCGATGCTGCGACCGGCAAACCGGTTTGGTCACGCCTCACCATCGACCCACACTGGCGCTACACCATCACAGGCGCGCCGCGCATCGTGAAGGGCAAAGTGATTATCGGAAACGGCGGCGCTGAGTTTGGAGTGCGCGGCTACGTTTCGGCTTACGACGCGCAGACGGGCCAACTCGTGTGGCGCTTTTACACCGTGCCCGGAGATCCCTCAAAGCCGTTCGAGCAGCCAATCCTGGCTAAGGCCGCCAAAACTTGGACTGGCGAATGGTGGAAGATCGGCGGCGGAGGCACGGTCTGGGACGCCATTGTCTACGATCCCGAGCTTGATCTTCTATACATCGGCGTGGGCAACGGCGGGCCATGGAACGAAAAATATCGCAGTCCGAAGGGCGGCGATAATCTTTTCACTTGCTCCATCGTTGCTCTCAAACCCGACACTGGCGAGTACGTCTGGCATTATCAGGAAAATGCAGCCGACGACTGGGACTTCGACTCCGCACAGCAGATGATTCTGGCCGACATCCTGTTAGAAGGTAAGCAACGGAAAGTGCTGCTGCACGCTCCGAAAAATGGCTTCTTCTATGTGATCGACCGGCAGAACGGTGCACTGATCTCGGCGAAGCCCTATACCTTTATCAACTGGGCCACCGGCGTCGACATGAAAACCGGGCGTCCAATCGAAAGTGCCACAGCTCGATATCCCAGCGTTGATTCGCCACCGATCGTTCCCGGGCCTCTGGGAGCGCACAATTGGCAACCGATGTCGTACAGTCCGTTCACTGGATTGACCTACATTCCAATCAATGAAGTCGGATTCAATTTCAAATCGCCGAAGGATTTCGAGTTCAAGAATTTGGCGTTGAATTTCGGCATCGATATGGTTGCCGCGGGAATGCCGCAGGATGCCAAGATCAAGAAATCAATTCTCGACAACGTGAAAGGGAAATTGCTCGCTTGGGATCCGGTGCAGCAAAAGCAGGCGTGGGCAATCGACCGGCCGGGACCGTGGAATGGTGGAACGTTGGCCACCGCCGGAAATTTGATTTTCGAAGGCACGGCCGGGGGACGCTTTGAAGCTTATCGTGCCGATACTGGCGAAAAGGTTTGGTCGTTTGACGCGCAAACCGGTGTGATGGCCGGTCCCGTAACTTACACCGTGAACGGCCAGCAGTACGTCGCGGTGCTAGCGGGCTGGGGAGGAGTCTTCCCGCTGGTTACGGGTGAGGTCTCTTTCAAGTCAGGACGCGTGCGCAATGTCAGCAGGGTGTTGGCCTTCAAACTGAATGGCAAGGCGAGTCTTCCTCCGTTGCCGCCATTCGAAGAACGCGCTTTGAATCCGCCGCCCTCAACCGCGAGCACGTCTGCGATTCAGCACGGAGAAGCCGTCTACCAGCGTTTTTGTTCCGGATGCCATGGAGATGTCGCCGTCAGCGGTGGACTACTGCCGGATCTTCGCTACTCCACAGCCCTCGAAGAGAATCTCTGGTTCAAAATTGTTCGAGGAGGCGCATACCAATCCATGGGGATGGTGGCGTTCGGTAAGGAAGTGTCCCAACGAGATGCCGATGACGTTCGCTCCTACGTTATCTTTCGCGCCCACCAGAGCATGGACGAGGCGAAGCCTGGCGAGATAAAGAAACCGACACCTGCGAAGTAAATATCTCTTGCGTGTTAGTCACAAACCGGCATCGTATGGATCGCCCGCAGTAGTGAAGAAGTTGATGCTTACCGTAGCCAATTCCGATGCCGGAAATTTCGCCTGGAATCGGGGATCGGCCTTCAATCCCGCTTCTTTGGCGGCGCCCAGAAAAACTCCCAACTCCACCAAATATTGATCGGAGAACCCGTGGGTCCCGTCATAGGCCACCGCCGGTGTCCTGGATAAATTCGCAGCCGTGACCTCCGGAGGCAAAGTGTGCAGCTCCAGTGCCAGCAAGCCGAATCGTCCCACATAGGGCGCCCAGCGCCGCAAGTGGCGAGTCAGATTTTCCTCCAGTTCGTCACAGGGAATCTCCTGGCCGAGGTGCGCGAAGGCCCCGGTGGATTTCCCAACGCGTGTGCCGGCGATGTAATTCGCCGGCGGAATGTACGGCCGGTTGTGGTCGAGGAAAGAACGCACGTGAAGCAGATCGTGCACGTCCAGGTTCAACTCCTCCAGATCGCTCGCCAACTGCGCCGGGCGGTTGATGTCACCCGGAATCACGTGAGCGGTGGGGATGCCGGCTTTCCGCAGAGTCTGCTTGGTAACGCGGCGTGCCACCTTATTGAAATCGGCACCGACAATGATTAATGGATGCTTGTCGAGCACCTTGCCGCGCTCGGTTTTGCCTTTCACCGTGTCGTACAAATGGACGAGAAAACTTCCGTCGCCACAGCCCATGTCGCAGATGCCTCGAGGCTGCAGATGGAGTGGACGGTTGAAAATTTCGGCGACGATCTCATCCACTTTCTTAAAATACGTACGGTGCGCGCCCCCGCTGCCCCAGACATTCATGCCGCGGTTGACTAACAGTTCCACGCCACTCTCGTCGATTCGCGGAATACGGGCGTTGCCGAACAACAGAGTGCTCACGTTGTCGAAGAGCGGGAGGTATGAAACGGTCACGCCGTAGGATGTCGCAATCTTGGCCGCGTAACGGCCGCACGCGGTCAGGCTCACCAGATTCTTGTCTCGCACCACCCAACCCTGAGATGTGAGTAAGTCGAGAAGGCAGGTGAGGCTGGCCCGATTCGCCGAAATGGCATTGAGATCAACCGGTTGCTCGAGTTGCGCCAGGATCCCCGCCCGTGCGAAAGCGACCATAGCAGGTCCAACGAGCATGCCATCAAGATGTTCGCGAATTTGATTCCTCACCAAGCCGATGACGGGGTCCACATCAGGTTGCAAACCCCATCGTTCTTTCGACCGGCGAACCAGTTCCTGGAGGGACGGAAGCACCGGACGGTCGGATCGTCCGAACAGAAAATCCTCCAGAAAAACCGCCTTGGCAACAAACGAGAGCACCTCGCCGTACAAAAGTGGCGCCGTGCCCACCGCGATTTCTCCCTCGTCGGTCAGTGCGTAACGCGGGTCGCGTCCGCCTAGAACTTGCTGTCTTAGCCAGCCGCACGCCGCCAACAGGCGCAGCGCGACTCGCAGGTATCCGCGATTGGCGCGAGTCTCTTGCGCGACCCGGTTGAACTCCACCCATTCGCCGCTGGACCCGAAGAGATCGAATACGCGCCGATCCCACATGGCTTTCACCGTGGGCGCCAGAACGACTCCTGCAAGATGACCGAACACCACGGCGCGAACCTGTGCCTTTTCGTCTTCACCAATGAATGAGGTCGTCACTGGTCCTGGCATCTTATTTCCGAGTTCTAGATTCAACTACCTTCCGAAACCGTACTGGTTACTACGCCCTGCCCTCAAACAGATTCCTGCCCTCGACCAGCGCGCGCATCTTGCGATCCGCCACACTGCGCTGCAGCATCCAAAATCCGCAGTCGGGATGCACATACCGCAAACGCACCGCCCCCAACGTCTTCGCCACGCGCTCGATGCGCGAGGCCACAAGCTCGGGCGATTCCACTTCATTGTCTTTGATATCGATCAGGCCAATACCCAGTGCGATCTTCGGATTCAGATCGGCGAAGACCGCAAGCTCGTCATAGCCGCGACGCGCAAATTCGAGCACGAGGTGGTCGGCATGCAGCGAATTGAGAAAGGGAATCAGATCGCGCCAGAAGCCGCGGAGCACCGGCTGTCCGCCGTAGTTGCCGAAACAGATGTGCACGGCGCGCTCGTTCAAAATACCGTCGAGAACATTGTTGATCGCGTCCGCGGCCCAGAGCGAATCTTGCGGGTAGCCGGCGATGCAAGCTTCATCGAGCTGCACCACATCGGCTTCAATGGATTCCAGTTGCCGGCGCAGCACCGCCGCCAGATCCATAGCCAACTCGGCAATGTCTTTGTAATAGCAGTTCGTGACCATGCGTGACAGCATGTGAGGCCCGGTGCAGGTAAACTTCAGCGGCGTTTTCGTGAGTGGCGCTACGATCTCGTAGTCTCGTGGCAGATTCAGCGTGCCCTCGCCAATTTTTCCGATCACCATGCCGGCCGTCAGCAAACGAGTTGCCGAAGCACGATCGGCGCGAAAGCGGTCGAAATCCGAAAGGGCAAAATGGCTGCGGATTCCTTCCATCTGGGCGACGAAATAGTCCACCATCCCGTTAGTTTCCGGATGGCTGGGATCGAAGCGCATGAGTTCGCCGTCGGTCACCAGGTCGAGGTCAGCAAGCTCCTGCACTTTCAGAACCGCCATCACCGCATCTCGAAGAACGAGCCGCGATGTATTACCGACCAGCCACGAAGGCACCGGATAACTTCCCACGACGGTAGCTTTGATTTTGTGATTCATTGTCGTCTCTCGCTTCGCAGCTGACGGTCGGAGCGCCATCATACTCCGGACAAAAGCCGCTTCAAAAAGGGCACTTCAGAGTAACCGAAGGTGGGTACGGAAAAGTAACCAAATATCAAGCAACATACCATCTTGTAAGTCTGCTTAGGAGTGGATTAGAGTGATGCCGCTTCGTTGCTTCGTGGACCGCGGCGCGATGTTAGGCCATCGAACAAAGTTGCTTCGATCATCCGTTCGTGGAGGTCGTCATGTACCACAGTGATGTAGTTGGAAGTCTTTTGCGTCCCGCCTACCTTAAGGACGCTCGGGATCGCTTCGCCGCCGGAAATCTCACGGACGCCGCATTCAAGCTAATAGAAGACCGGGCAGTCGATGAATGTATCGACCTGCAGATTCGCGCCGGCATGGAGGTAATCACCGACGGTGAAGTGCGTCGCTACGCTTTTTACGGACACCTGATCGATGCCGTCGAAGGCTTTGACAAGTATGGTGGCTGGGCCATTCCTTTCCGTGACGAAAAAGGCGAACAATTGGTTTTGCCGCGCCCAGTGGTCGTTTCCAAGCTACGCCGCAAGCGGCCTCTATGCGCCGAGGAGTTCACTTACGTCCGTGCGCGCACCAAACATCCAGCCAAGACCACCATGATCAGCGCTCAGCAGGCCGCGGCCTACTACGACAAGAGCAAGTCAACCGGCGCTTATGCGACCGTCGACGCCTACCTCGCCGATCTCGTCGACATTCTGCGCGACGAAGTAAGCGAGTTGATTCGCCTCGGTTGCACTTACATTCAAATCGACTCGCCACAATACACCGCTCTACTGGATCCCGATCTGCGGGAGGGTTATCGCCAGCGCGGCAACGACCCCGACCGACTGCTGGATTTGTCCATCGAAATGGACAATGCCGTAATCGGCGATCACGCCGGAATCACTTTCGGCCTGCACCTTTGCCGGGGAAACAATCAGAGCAAGTTTTATGCCACCGGAGACTACGGCCCGATCACAAAAATTTTTCGCAACACGAAGTTCCACAGATTCTTGCTGGAGTATGACGACGAGCGCTCCGGCGGTTTCGAGCCGCTGCGGCAAGTTCCGGCAGATCGCACCGTTGTGCTCGGCCTTGTAAGTTCGAAGAAGCCCGACCTGGAAAGCAAGGACGAACTGAAGCGGCGGATTGAAGCCGCCTCTGCGTTTGTCGAACTGGAGCGGCTCGCTCTCAGCCCGCAGTGCGGTTTCGCCTCCACCATGGAAGGTAATGCAGTGACGGCAGCCGACCAGGAAGCCAAGCTGCGCCTGGTGGCTGATACGGCGCAGGAAGTGTGGGGCCGCTCGGTTCCGGTGGCCCACAGTGCTTGAGGAAAAACGGCCGCGGAAAAGGTAACAGAGTTTCGCATGATCGAACATAAGTTCGTTCGAAGCACAGGAGATCTCATGAAACCACGTTGGCTGTCTGCCTGCTTGTGTACGCTGTTCGTGGCTGTGGCGTCAGTTCAGTTAACCTCGGCCCAGGCAACGGTGAGCTATGCCTTGCTGAATGGAACCGTGACAGATGCGGGCGGACGCACAGTCGCCAACGCCACGATTACAGTCCGCTCGCTCGATACTAACCAGACCTTCTCAGCCGCATCGGACGGGGCCGGGTTTTACGCGGTGCCCAGTTTGCCGCCGGGTCGTTACGAACTCACGGTAACCTACGCCGGCTTCGGGAAATATACACGAACCGGCATGGAACTGTCCGTCGGTCAAACCGCCACTGTCAATGTGACTCTAAAGCTGGCGGCGGTCTCTGAGTCGGTTACCGTGACCACCGAAGCTCCGATCGTGGAGGCGACACGAACCGAGATCAGCCAGGTGATTCAGACTCAACAAATCCAAGACTTGCCCATCAGCGGCCGCCTCTTTACCGACTTCGCGCTCCTCACGCCGAGCGTTGCCAAGAGCCGTACCGCATTGGGAAGCACGTTTACCGAATTTGAGGTAACACAAATCTCCTTTGGCGGCATGCGCTCGTTTAGCAATGAGATCACCGTGGATGGCGCTGACTTCGTTAACTCCGTCAGCGGCGTGCAGCGCGCGACGCCACCGCAAGATTCCGTGCAGGAATTTCGCGTGGTGAACAATAGCTTTGGCGCCGAGTATGGCCGAGCCCTCGGTGGCATCGTTAATATCGTCACCAAATCCGGAACGAATGATTACCATGGTTCGGTTTACGACTATTTGCAGAACAGCGCCACCGATGCGCGCTCGCTTCTGCAACCGGCGCCTTTGCCCTATGCTCTGCGGCAAAATCAATATGGTGGCACTCTCGGAGGCCCCATCCGCAAGGACCGGACATTCTTCTTCGTGAACTACGAGGGCCGGAGGAGCGCACAGTCTCCCACGTATGCTCCTGATCTCTACGCCAATATTGCCAACATCGACCAAGCCAAGTCTTATCTGGGATTATCTCCGGAGGGCTGCAGTCTTCCTCCCGCCCAATGCACTGGCTCGCCGTTCTCCTATCTCAAAGGAGTTCTGAAGACGGTCGATAACGACTACGGCTTTGCCAAACTCGATCACCAAATCAACACCAACAACCGCGTAGCTCTCCGCTATGTCGTCGAAGACGCCCGTGACTTGGGTGAACTGATCGGCAACACGGAAGATGGCGGCGGAATCGGCTCTCCCAGCGGCGCGCGCAATCTCTTCATTCGCGATCAGTCTCTCGTCGGCACACTCAACTCGGTGCTGAAACCTAACCTGGTCAACACGGTCCTGGGCCAATATTCACGGCGGCACTACAACTTTCCCGGAGCCACCGGCGAACCCGACCTAAGCGTGGTAAATGATTTGGAATTCGGACATAACTTCGGCACCTACGACGCGATCTACGAGAGCCGCGTGCAAGGCTCTGATTCGGTCGCTTGGGTTAAAGGAAATCACGTCGCCAAGTTTGGCTTCGACGGCAATTATGTCTGGAGTTACAACAACTATCCCGGATTCACGCCCGAGCGGGTGTTGCTTCCCAATCTCGATTGCATGTACGCGTTCGCTAACGCTATCAGCCTCCTGACCACGGGCACTTATGGAACCGTCCCTGGGGCCGCGAACTGCCCGCTCCCGCCCGCTGCGGACGGCGTAGCGTTTTTGTACTGGGGAGACGCAGTTCCGCGAACCGGTTTTGTGAATGGCTACCAGCCCTTGCCGGCAACCGGCGGAGGCTTCGGCAGCGGCTGGCCGAATGCATTTCCGACCAACCAGTACTCCAACTACGCTTACGCTTTGAATCACGGCTACTGGGGAGTCTTTGCCCAGGATCAGTGGCGAGTAAATCCCCACCTGACGTTGAATTACGGCCTGCGCTGGGATGTCGAAACCGGTCTGGGGAGCACCATAAACCAGGACTACCGCGCTTTCCAACCGCGAGTGGGCTTCGCCTATTCTCCCGATGATAAGACTGTCATTCGCGCTGGCTCCGGCATATTTTTCGATCGCAATAACCTCACGTTCTTCTTCACCACGGGAAACCAGAAGGCGCTTCCTGGATATTTCTGCAATCCGCCGAGTGCGGATCCCAGTTGCGCCGCAAATGGATTTTCGCAAGGCGTGGTGGTGCCGATGATCCAAAACAACGCCGCGAGCGGGGGCTGGCAGCTATCCGCAGATCCGGGATATCCGGGCACGCCTTCCCTTCCCTGCGTAGTCCTCGGCATACCGGCCACGGTTTGCAACACCGCTCCCGGCGGCACTATAAGCGTTGCGGCTCTTCAGGCTCTCAGCATCCTCGGCGATGGTCCAACGGCTTATCCTCAAGTTACTTTGACCGGACCTTGCACCGCCAACTCTGTAACCGGCGCGCTGAGCGGGGCATGTGGCGTTGGCGCCGGTGGTATCCAGCGCAACGCCCGGCTTCCCTATGCTGAACAGGCCAGCCTGGAGATCGATCGCCAGTTCGGGCGAGGATTCTCGCTTCAGGTGGGATATCTCTTCGTGGCTGCGCACAAACTTGTTCGCGGCAATAACATTAATGTTCCCTGCCCTTATGGCACGGCCAAGGGATCGAATCCTTACTACGCCCAGGGATTGCTCGATCCGACTGGCTCGCTTACTCCGTGCAGCGGAACACCGATTCTTGGACCGTTGGGCCTGGGCCCCTTCTTCGATTGGCTCGGACCCGCAAGCCCCATTCCCCCGGCATTTGCTCCGCCCAATCCTAAGCTTCCCGTCAACCCCAGCGGATTGGAGTTCGGGGTGCCCTCGGCGGGTACGCCTCCTACGTTGAGCGGCGGCCTTTTAGATTACAACAACGACGTAGTCAATGCTGCCTACAATGGCCTGACACTTACAGCGGTCGAGCGCCTCGGCAAGTTGCTCAACCTCACTGCCAACTACACGTATTCTCACACCATCGACAACGGCAATTTCACTACCTTCATCAATCTGCCGCCGAACCAGTTTGACTATGCCTCGGAGCGGGGCAACTCCAATCAGGACGTTCGCCATCACGTAGTGGTGAACTTTACCGCGGATGCGCCCCATGACACTTTTGCCCGGAACTTCGAATTCAGCAGCATTATTACTTTGCAATCCGGTCGCCCCTTTACATTGTTCGCTGGCGAGAACGTTCTTGGAGACGTTGCCGGCCTGAGCACGGACCGCGTCGGAGGCCTGGGTGGCGTTTGCTCTAACGTGTCGAATTGCGACACGATGATAGGCAGGAACACCTATATCGGCGATCCTCTGTATTCTTTCGATCTGCGTCTGTCGAGGTATTTCCAGTTTCACGAGCACATGAGGCTCGATTTGACAGTAGATGCATTCAACGCGTTCAACCGGCCAAACGTGGACGAAGTGAACTACATCTATGGCTCGCCTGCTTTTTGCGGCGCCACTCCCGCTGTACCAAAGCATTACAAAGATGCGACGACGCTTGCGATTCAGCAGAACGCCACGTCTGTATCCTGCGCTACGCAGCAAGCTGCAGCTGCGCCGCCGGCCTGGCTTTCGTTGGGGCTTTTGCCTGTCTCAGTTCCGAATTCTCCCAACGCTACTTTTGGAGAGCCGAGAACCATGCTCAACCCGCGCCAACTCCAGTTCTCGGCGAGATTTTCGTTCTAAACGGCGTGCGCTACGGGAGGAATCTTCAATGGCTATGCGTTATTTCACTTGCTGGGCAACGTTGATTTTGGCGAGTGTGACACTTGCGACGGCGCAGGAAGCGAAACCTGAAGTCAAACATGCAACCGCTCCGCAAACTTCGCCCGCATCCGGCAAAGAGATGTTTCTGAGTTACTGCTCTGCCTGCCACGGTAAGGACGCGAAGGGAGATGGTCCGGCTGCCGCCGCGCTCAAAGCAACTCCCGCGGACTTGACGCTTCTGGCCAAGCTCAATGGCGGCAAGTATCCCGCGGACAAGGTAACCAGCATCCTGCGCGGAGAAACCAATCTGGTACCGCATGGCGATCAGGAGATGCCGGTGTGGGGCCGCGTTTTCTGGAGTATGAGTGGGGGCAGCGAGGGAATCGTGACCGAACGCATCGCAAATCTGAACCGGTACATCGCGACGCTGCAGGTGAAATAGGTTCGGGTGTTAGATGTCGGTCGAAAATCTGGAGCGCCGTAACGGCGTCGCCGGCGAACGTTCCACATGAACGTTCCTAACTCTCCCACTTCCAGTCCTGGAAGCGTCGCCTCAATTCCGCCTTCAGCAGCTTCCCGGTAGACGTATGCGGCAACTCCTCCACAAACACAAACGCATCCGGCAACTGCCATTTTGCGAACTTCGGCGACAGGAACTCGCGCAGCAGCGGCGCAGACAATCGTGCGCCTTCGTGGGCCACGATCAGGGCCACCGGGCGCTCCTGCCACTTGGGATGGGCAACCGCGATCACCGCTGCTTCACGAATCTGAGGATGCGCGACCAGAGCCTTTTCCAGATCGAGAGAACTAATCCACTCACCGCCCGACTTAATTAGATCCTTGGTCCGGTCCACGATTTGTAGATAGCCTTCATCATTCATGGTTCCAACATCGCTGGTGCGGAACCAGCCGTCTACCGTCCATTTGTCGTTTTCTTCCGGCAGGTTGTAGTAGCTGGCGGCGACCCAGGGGCCGCGCAGTTGCACTTCTCCCATGGTGACTCCGTCCCATGGGACTTCGCCGTCCTCGTTCACGACTCGGCTCTCGACAAACGGAACTGGGATTCCGGCCTGCGCCTTGATTTCGCACTTCGCATCCTCGGTCCAATCCTTCATATGCGCTTTGAGTTGACTTGTCGTCGCTTGCGGACTGCTCTCGGTTAGTCCCCATCCCTGCTCCAGACTCCATCCGTGCCGCCGCAGTCTTTGTATCAGCGCGAGGGACGGTGCCGCACCGCCCACGAGAACCCGCATCGGCGGCAGCTTCCACCTGCCCGGATTCTGGTCCAGGCACTCTAGAATGCTGTGCCAAACCGTAGGCACGCCACCGGCAACCGTAACATTCTCTTTTTCACAGAGGTCCAGAAGGCTCTCCGCTTTGAGATGCGGACCGGGCAGCACCTGTTTCGCTCCCACCAGCGTCGCGGCATACGACAATCCCCAGCCATTCACGTGAAACATGGAAACGATCGGCAATACATTGTCAGCGTTACAGATGGCGAAGTTGTCCACGGTGGTTAGCAGGAACGAGTGCAGCATCACGGATCGGTGCGTGTAAACAACTCCCTTCGGGACTCCAGTCGTGCCCGAGGTGTAGCACATGCAGGCAGCCTCGTTTTCGTCGAGATCGGGATAATGAAAATTACCCGACGCTGTGCTCAGAAAGTCTTCATAGTCTTCGACTCCCGGTCCGCTGCTCCGACCCGACCATCCGACAACGATCACGCGCTCAAAGTGGACTGATCTCTTGATCTGCTCGTACAACGGTAGAAGAATGTCGTCAACAATTAGGAAGCGATCTTGCGCGTGGTTGGCAATGTAGGCGATCTCTGACGGCGCCAGCCGCAGGTTCAGGGTGTGCAACACGCCGCCGGAGATTGGAATCCCAAAGTAAGCTTCAAGGTGCGCGTGATGGTTCCACATCAGAGTCGCCACTCGATCGCCCCGTTGCAGGCCCGCTCTCTGAAGCGCTTCCGCCAAAGCACGCGATCGCCGGTACAGGTCCGCATAAAAATAACGGTGGAGCACATGGTCGGGACGCCGGGAAACGATCTCAGCCTTCGAAAAAAACTTGCCCGCGCGCTCGAGACCGTGCGACAGCGTCAGCGGATAGTGCATCATGGTTCCTTTCATAGGGAATCCTTATTCGTAGGGAAAACGTGGACAACTCCTTGCGGCCGCCAGGCGAAAATCCTAGACCACACGCCGACCATTTTCTACGAAATAAGGATATACAAAGATGTTCTTAGAAAGGATTCACGCCACGATGTTTCGAAACTAACTTGATCCCTGCTTCATGGCCTTATCGCGAACATGCGATACGGCCCCGATTTGCGAGAGGAATCGATAGCTATCATGTACCGACCAAACTTCGATGCACTTCCCAGCGGAGAAGAGATTGATCTGCATGCCGGACGCCGAAACCGTCTTCCCCGTGGCCGCAATCCCCAGGAACTCGCTGCGATGGGTTCCGTGGAACGTGAAGCGGTGAGCGACCTTCTCACCCTGCGCAATAATGTCCTCAATCTCCGTCTGCAGATCGGGGAAACCTTTCAGAAGACCGGCGTAATGCTCCCTCAGCCCCCGTACACCGGGCCGGATGCGGCTGGAATAGCCATGGTGGATAACAGAATCGCTATAGAGCGCGAGATACCCGTCGAGATCCTTCAATCGAAAGCGACGGACGGCCTGCTGTAATGCGTCGACGTTTTCTTGCGGAGGCATCTTTTCAAGTAAGTATATTGAGGGGGCATGGATCTATATCGGCAACGGCGACGTCAAGTTGAGCCGCGGTTCCCCTTCTGGGAACGATTGAATACCGCGATCAATTCAAGGCAGCGAGTTTGTTGCTTCGGCGAATCCAGGAAGGCTCTGAGTTCAACCGTAACAGCCACCTACTTGAGGGCTGCAGAGTTCTCTATCAGCAGCGCGACACCTTGCCCGCCTCCAATGCAAGCCGAGGCTACTCCATAACATCCGCCCGAGCGCTTCAACTCGCGGGCTAGCGTTATCGCTAGCCGGACTCCCGTGGCTCCGAGCGGATGCCCGATCGCGATTGCCCCTCCATTGACATTGAGTTTGTCGCGGTCCAGGCTAAGTTCACGCTGACACGCAAGAACCTGCGCGCCGAAGGCTTCATTGATTTCGAAGCGATCGATCTGCCCTGGGCTCAGACCGGCCGCGTCCAGCAGAGTTCGGATCGCCGGTACCGGCCCAATGCCCATGATCTCCGGGCGCACACCAACCACGGCCCCGGCTACAACTCTCGCTAACGGTTCTCTGTTTTGCTGGCTAAGATATTTGCTGGAAGCCACCAACGTTGCGGCCGCGCCGTCTACAATTCCAGAGCTGTTGCCTCCGGTCTGCACCCCCCCGAACGCCGGTTTCAGCTTGGAAAGAACTTCCAACGGCGAGGGCCGGATGTGTGTATCCTGGCTCAGCCTCTCCACCCCGCGTGGCAGCCTGATTCCGCGTGGTGAATACCCAGAAAGCTCGAACACCTCACTCGACACCGCCGCGATTTCGCCGCTCAGGAAGCAGCCCTTTTGTGCCGCAATCGCCCGCTCGAAACTCTCAGCCGCGAATTGGTCGACATCATCGCGACTGATCCCATACTGCTTCGCCAGTTTCTCGGCCGTTCCGCCCATGGTTTCATTCGGACACGGATCGAGAAGCGCCTCCCACAAGAAGTCTTTGAACTCCACCTCGCCCATGCGAAATCCACCGCGATGGGTGTAGGCGGCAATGGGATTGCGCGACATTGACTCGGTTCCGACCACCAGAGCCAAATCGGCTTTCCCAAGCTTGATATTGTCCCCCGCCTGAAGAATCGCCTCGATGCCCGTCCCGCAAACGCGTTGCACAAGATGCGCCGGCACCTCGACCGGAACACCCGAGTAAAGCGCGATGTGCCGGGGCAGCAGGTAAGCGTCGAAGGAGGCCTGGGCCATGTTTCCGGCCACTACAATGTCTACATCGGCTGGCGGTACATTGCTCTTCCGAAAGACGTCTCGAGCGACTTTGATCCCCAAGTCGGTGGGAGATGCCAGTCCAAGCGCCGTGTTGTATTCCACAAACGGAGTACGCACTCCGTCGAGCACAAAGACATCGTCGTAGCGCGAAAGCAGGGCCTTGGCTTTATCCTGGGAACTCATGGCAGTACTTTGCTGGCTGCGATTTCCGGGCCGGTAGCGCCGAGGCGCGACAAGTGCGAATTCAGGGGCGCACCGGCCACTATCGTTTCAACGGGATTGCCGGACGCCTCTGGCTTTTGCGCGTGCGCCGCCGGCACACCATAGCGGGCGCGATGCCGGGTTCCCCAAGCAGACATCAGCTTCAGGATAGGCTTTAGGCTTTCTCCATGGCGCGTGAGCGAATACTCTACCCGCGGCGGCACTTCGGCATACACCTTCCTATGCACGATTCCGTCTTGCTCCAATTCTCTCAGGTGCTGGGTCAACATCTTCTTGGTTAATCCAGGGATAAGCCTTTGCAGTTCGCAGAACCGCCGGGTTCGGCCTTCGAGATGAAACAGCAGCGTTGGTTTCCACTTCCCGCCGATGATGGAGGCCGTCAACTTCACAGAGCAATTGGAATGATCCACAGGGTAGTCTCCGCCAGATATTAGGTTACCGAAACGTGCCTACTAGCCAAAAAGATACTTTTGCCTAGAATGAACCCTCAGTCCCCAGAGGATACCGCATTCGTGGTTGACTGAAAAGGGTTTGGATCGAGCGATTGAGTACGATATCGACTGGAGCCGATCGCAACGCGAGGAAACAATGGGCGACAAAAAGCCGGTGGTGATCTATGGCGCCAATGGTTTTTCTGGCCGCTTAATAGCGGAATTTCTGCGTGAGTACAACGTGCCCTTCATCGCCGCGGGCCGCAGCCGGGCGCGGCTTGAAGGGGTCATGAACCACGTGCCCGGCATCGAATCTGCCGACTACGAAATCGTCGAGACAAAGGGCTCGGTCGACGACCTCACTCAGCTCTTCGCCGGTGCCACGGTGGTCTGCAACACCGCCGGGCCTTTTATCTACAACGGCCCCGCCGTGATTGAAGCGGCGTTAAATGCGGGCTGCCACTATTTGGATATCGGCGGCGAACAAGCTTGGATTCGCACCGTCGCCGAGAAGTGGGGATGCAAATTTGCCCAGCGCGGTTTGCTTGCCGCCCCAGCTACCGCTTTTATGTCGGCGGTGAGCGACGCCGCAATTCGATTGTGCCTTGAGAACGGCCCCGGCATTGACACTCTGGAAGTACTCACGATGTTCAAAGGCAATCCCACTTTCGGCTCGACCCAGACCATCTTCGCCGTCATTCAAACCGACGCCTATTACCTGGAACAGAACGTTTACAAACCATGGCCGCGCGCCACTCGCTACGACGTCGTTGTGCCCGGAAGTATCCAAACTCAGCTAGCTCTGGCCTGGGGAGGTTTCCCGCAACCGGTCTGGTATAAGAATCATCCGCAAGTTGCCAATCTCCGGGCATTTGGTGGTCTGCTGGATCGCCAGATTATGGAGGGCGTTGCGGCCACAGAGAAATTATTCGAAGAGCAAATCCGGCCGCTGCCCGCCGCCGAACAGGAACGCAAGCTCGCGGAGATGGCGAATGCGGTTACGGGGAGTACCCCGCCGCGAGAAAACCCGCGTGAGCATCGCACCATAGATGTAATCGCCGGTCGTGGCAGCACAAGCTCCGTGCAGTGTGTAGTGTTTGGCACGTGTTGTTATCGCCAAACGGCGCTAATTCAGGCGTTCGCGGCGTGCAACCTCGTGCGTTGCGCTCCGCGGAAGGTGGGCTTCGCCTCAGCGGCGGAAGCCTTCGGCTATCGCGAAATCCTGGGTGTTTTGGAAACACGCGGTCTCTCCAAAGCGAAGCTCTCGTCTTAGCCGCCTGCAGGTACATCCGCGGAGCACATTTTACCTGCCTGCGGAGAAGGAATTCGTATTAGAGAAATTTGTATTAGGGAGATTCGTATCAGGGTATCGCTTTAGCGATACCGTAAATATCGCAAAAAGCAAATACCCCTTTAGGGGCGATGCGCCACGCAAGTCTCCGCAACCATGAGAGCCATCGACTATTTCGACAAGAGTGCGGATCTCGACCCCAACCGAATCGCGATCCGCGATAGCGACTCTCGTTATTCCTATGCAGAAACTCGCGCTTTCAGCGAGCGTATCGCGCGTGCGATGCGACTCCGTGGAGTTGAGCGAGAACAGCGCGCGGCTATCTACTCCCATAATCATCCGGCAGTTCTGTTCTGCATGTTGGGCATCCTGCGCGCCGGAGCGGCCTGGGTCCCGATTAACTTTCGCAATGCCACCGACGCCAACGTAGAGTTCCTGAACTACTCCGAGACGGCTTGGCTTTTTTATCACAGCCGTTTTCGGCAACAGGTGGAGGAGCTTCGCAAACGCGTCCCCTCGCTCCAGCATCTGATTTGCATCGATCGTACATATGACCTCCGCACCGATGACGAGCATCCCTCGCTCGCCAGCTTCATGGAATTCGCAAACGCGTCCGGTCACGACGACGACAGCCATATCGAGTCGATGGACGCCCACGCCGACGATGCCTTCGGAAATCTGGACCAGATCATGGGTCTCGTTCCTACCGGTGGCACAACCGGCCCGGCGCGCGGTGTCCGCGTCACTAACCTGGCTTGGGGCACGATGACCGAGATGGCCATCCACTATTGGAAAGGTGAAACCGCCGATCCGGTTTGCCTCTGCACTGCTCCGCTTTCACATGCCGCCGGTGTCGTCGCATTCACTATGCTCGCGCTGGGCGGGACCAACATCGTCCTGCCCGGATTCGACGCAGCGCAGGTGTTGCAGGCGATTGAACAACATCGCGTGACCCACCTCTTTCTTCCGCCAACCGCGTTCTATACTTTGCTCGCTCATCCCGATCTGAATACGTTCAATTATTCAAGTTTGCGGGTTTTTCTCTTGGCGGGTTCGCCCGTGTCGCCCGACAAACTGAAGAAGGGCGTGGAAGTCTTCGGCCCTTGCATATGTCAATCCTACGGACAAACCGAAGCGCCCATGCTCCTCACCTTTCTCGACGCGCGCACTCTGGCCGCGGCCGCAGCCGGAGATCATCAGGAGCGCCTTGCCAGTTGCGGCCAGCCCACGGCGGCGGTTCGTCTCGCCATCATGAACGATGCCGGCCACATTCTTCCTCCGAACCAGGTCGGAGAAATCGTCGCCCGCGGTACGCTTGTTACCGCGGGCTACCATAACCTCCCGCAAGCCACCGCCGAAATCCGCAGCCACGGCTGGCACCATACCGGCGACATCGGATACATCGACGATCATAGATATGTTTATATCGTCGACCGCAAGAAAGACATGATTATCAGCGGAGGGTTTAATGTCTACTGCGTCGAAGTTGAAACCGGCATTATGGCGCTTCCGCAGGTTCAGGAGTGCGCCGTCATCGGCGTGCCCGACGACAAGTGGGGCGAAGCGGTCAAGGCTCTCGTGGTTCTAAAGAACGGCGAATCGCTGACGGAGAGCCAGGTCATCGCTCATTGCAAGACACAATTGGGCGGCGTGAAGTCTCCCAAGTCCGTAGACTTCGTGCCGGAAATTCCCAAGACTCTGGCCGGAAAGTTTGACCGCAAAGCGATGCGCAAACCATATTGGGCAACCGCGGACCGCGAAGTCCACTGACTGCGAGCGATCGTGACGTTCCTGCAATTCGCTCTAGAAAGGATAATGCCGGGGCGTTGTCTGGATTGTAATCCAGCGCAGTTCGGTAAACTCGTTCACCGCTGCCTTCCCTCCAAAACGCCCGTAGCCGCTGGCCTTCACGCCTCCGAAAGGCATTTGAGGTTCATCGTGCACGGTCGGCCCATTCACATGGCACATGCCCGAGTCGATGCGTTTGGCAACCTCGACTGCACGGGCAATGTCGCGACCGAAAACTGCGGAAGAAAGTCCGTACTCGGTATCATTGGCGAGAGCAATCGCTTCTTCAACAGTCTTGAAGCGCGTGATCGAAACCGAGGGTCCAAAAGACTCTTCCCGGAAAATTTGCATCTCGGGGGTGACATGGTCAACGATCACTGCCGGCATGATCGTGCCTTGCGGTTCCCCATTCAGCAGAACCTTCGCTCCTCGAGATACCGCATCTTTCACCAGCCCGCGAACTCGCTCCACCGTGGGCATGCCCACGACGGCACCGAGGACGACTTCTCCCTTCCGTGGATCGCCGCAGGGCAGGGCCTTCACTTTGGCTACAAATTTCTGGGCGAACGCGTCGGCCACCTTCTCGTCAACGATGATGCGTTCGGTCGACATACAGATTTGTCCCTGATTCATGAATGCTCCAAAGGCGGCGGCGTCGACCGCGGCGTCGAGGTCGGCGTCGTCAAGAATGACAAGCGGAGCTTTGCCTCCCAGCTCAAGAAGAATCGGTTTAAGATGTTTCGCCGCCATGACCGCAAGAATCTTTCCAACTCGTGTAGACCCGGTAAAATTCACGCGGCGCACGGCGCGATGAGCAATAAGCGTTTCGACAATCGCCGAGGCGCTGGCGGCATCGTGAGTCAGGACGTTGACGACGCCATGATCAAGCCCGGCTTCGCGCAGCACCGTTCCAATCAGGCGGTGGGTCGCTGGACAAACCTCCGACGCTTTCAAGATCACGGTGTTTCCGCAAGCTAGCGGCACCGCAATCGCCCGCACGCCCAAAATCACCGGCGCATTCCAGGGAGCGATTCCGAGAACCACGCCAACCGGTTGCCGGATGGAGAATGCGAGGCTCCCGGGAATCTCAGAAGGAATCACTTCGCCGGAGACCTGCGTGGTCATCGACGCTGCTTCCCGCAGCATCTGGGCCGCGAGATAAACGTTGAAGCCAGCCCAGCCGGCAGTGGAACCGGTCTCATCCATCATGACAGAAACAAAATCGGCGGTGCGGCCTTCGAGCAAGTCCGCGGCGCGCAGAAGTTTCTTGCGCCGTTCGTGAGGACCCAGTTCGGACCATGCCGAAAAAGCTTCAGCGGCAGCCTCAGCGGCGGCCGTCGCATCGTCGGCGCCGGCCGCGGCTGCGCGCGTCGCGACTTCACCCGAAATCGGATTTTGCCGCACGAAAGTTGCCGCACTGCTTGCGGCCATGTCACGATTACCGATAAGAAGCTGCACTTCAGTCATGGTCTCTCCTTTGCCGCCAATTGCTCTTCCGCATGACTAGGGAGCGCTAATGGGATTATTAGCGCGAACGAGCACCGCGAGTCTCGGGAAAAGAAACACGCCAGTCGCGTCGTCGATGACGTTTACCTGGCAAGTATAGAATCCGGGCTTTAATGACCCAAGCGGCAGATCCAACTGAAAAACTCCTGCATTCCGGTCGCGCGAGTTCAGTTCCGTCAGTTCGACCGGCGAACTCTCGAACACTTTCGCTTTGCCGCGGAAAAACGCTACAGTCGTTATAAGGTCGATCCCGGCTGCGGCGTGCCCTGCCTGCGCCGGTTGCGGTGCCTTCGCCCGTCCCGGATCGTAAACCTCATAGTAGAGATGCAACCGCTGCGCCGCGGAGAAAACGTGAGTCACGTTCGGGATAATTTCCTGCCCATCGCGAATGAGGGGACTGGCAGCGGCGCCCTTCTTCGCAGCCTGCAATTGGCTGGCGAGCACAATTGAGCTCATCTTCAGCGGCTGCGATCTTAGGTCGGGCACAGCGAGATCGGTTTCGAACGAACCCATACGCCCCGTCTGATTCTCCCGCACTACGAACTTCAAGTGATATTTACCCGGTGGCAAGCTTACCCCAGTATCGTACTGAACATTTTTCTTGCGCACCTCCGACGTCGTGTCGACGGCTAATTTGACCGTATCGCGAATCCTGGTTACGGGATGGTGCTCGTTATCTAGAACCATGCCGATGACGTCCAGCGTTGCCTTGTCACGATCGCTGCTGCGGACGAAGGGAATTTCCGAACCGCGCACGACTAACGAGATCGGAATATAGAACTTGTTGGGCTGGAGACGAAAATAGGCGAGGCCTAGATAGAGCGGCAAATCCGTAACGGGTAACTCAGAGGCGAGTTCATCCTGCAGTTGAAGTTCTTTGTCTTCCTTGGTCGAATGCTGATAATCCGCGGGCGCGTAGTA
>Ga0208690_1000035_pt1 | contig 31651 bp, 26 predicted proteins | sample June2015DPH_16_1_2_FD_184712 | JGI IMG/M metagenome (GOLD analysis project Ga0208690, IMG submission 184712) | Peatland microbial communities from SPRUCE experiment site at the Marcell Experimental Forest, Minnesota, USA - June2015DPH_16_10... | ecosystem: Environmental > Terrestrial > Soil >...
TCTGTGTGCGCAAAAATATCGGAGACGAATAACCGGCGATCATCCCCCGCAGGCCGCTGACCGGCGAGATTACCAAGCGGGAAAAAATACTGGCTGGATGGAAACTGCTCGAACCCACCCGCCTCCCCCAGCGCAATCTCCGCCAGTTGATGCTTGTGAGAGTTTCCCACAACAGCCGCCACGCCCGCCAGCGAGGCCACTTCTTCCGGAGCCCGCTGCGCATAGCATCCGGTGACGATAATCTTGGCCGCAGGATTCTGCCGCTGCACCCGCCGAATCGCAGCCCGCGCGTCCCGATCAGCGGAGTTCGTAACGGTGCAGGTGTTCAGTACCACCACGTCGGCCAGCGCTACAGGTGCGCGACCTAAACCCCGGGACGCAAATTGTTGCTCCAGCGCAGCCCCATCCGCCTGAGCAGCCCGGCATCCAAAGTTTTCGACGGCGTAAGTGGGCATTGCGTAATGGTATCGCATCTGGGAGAGTTCCAGATTACCCCTTAACAAACCGCGCAATCTGAAAAGCCCTTTGCTCCATCCCGAAGTCCCTAGCTTTTCACGCGCCGGTCGAGGGATATCCCTGAGCACCCTCGTCGAAAGGTTCTCCGCCCCATTCAAGCCATCTCCTGGCTCGGCGGGCCGAACTCCGAAAATGGGGCTAAGCCGTGGCGATGCTGCGCTTCTGCGTGAAGCATTCGCGGCAGAAGATAGGACGCCCTTGCGTGGGCCGGAACGGCACGGTCGTCTCCTTCCCACACTGCGAGCAGATGGCGCGAGTCTCGACGCGATTAAAGTGATGAGCATTGCCCATGGCTTGGGGGGCAGTGGAGAGAACGGCCACCCGCTTCGACTTGCAGTTCTTGCAGCGCTTGGGTTCGTTCTTGAAATTCTTGTCGCGGAAGAAAATTTGTTCCCCGGCGGTAAAGACGAAGTCGTCTCCGCAATCGATGCAGCTCAGCACCTTATCCTGAAATTCCATTGAGGATGGCTCCCTGTTTTGGGGAGTCGGCAGTTTGCCGGATAGACGAACCAAGGGCGCATCACTGCGTACGTCTCAGGAACCCGACCATTTTCGGGGGCCAACTGCGACGACCATGGCGCATGGCGCGTCGCCCTCGCGCCGCAAAAACGGCAACGAAGGCCGACCACTGCTTCTCCCTTATGCGGTGTTGCGCAGGGCCATGCGCGGGGAAAGGCGCGGCACGGAACAACACACGTTGTACATCCCCCTCAAACTGCCCCTGGACTCGGCCCGCCCCGCACCTTGGACGGCGCGTGGATACAGCTTTTCTTGCTTAAAATGCCGAATGAGAAACGACGAATAATCGAATAGTCCCAGCTGCAACTCCACCCGGTGGGGGTCAGATGGAGCAGAGTCGCCCCGGGATAGGGCGACCCTTTACTGCTCTCTATAAACTCCTTACAGTGCTTGCTTCCCTAGTCCGCTTCTTTGCGAACTTTTTTGCGAGCTCGTTTGCGCGCGAGCGCAGCCTTCACCCGTTTTTTTTCTCCCGGTTTTAGGTAAAAGGAGTGGCGCTTAACTTCTTTAATGATGTCTTCCTGCTGCACTTTGCGCTTAAAACGCCGCAAAGCGTTTTCGAGGGACTCACCCTCTTGCAGTCGAATTTCCGCCAAACAGACACACCCCCAAACCCGTCCGGAAGGACCGACTATTTATTACAAGGATTTGACTGGAAGTCAAGTGGGAGGGTGAAAAATATTGCAGAGGCCGGAAAACAGAAGCGTTCGTCGGCTGCTAATGTTCGGAGCCGTTCTGCCGATCAACCAAGGGGGTAGGAGCATGAATCAGGGGTTGGGCATTGCGGAGATCAAACCGCATGTCCTCGAGCGCAGAAGATTTCGCCGTTACCACTACAGTGCGCCGATTTTCATACGTTCACGTGACGGCTCGGAAGTGCGCGGCATCACCATGGAAATCAGCGAATGCGGCACTTCTGTGATGGCGGCGGCATCGCTGAAAGTGGGAGATTTTGTGGAGTTGGAGCCGATCGGAGGAGCTGTGGCAAAGGCGATTGTGCGACGCACCCTGGGAAAGCTTTATGGATTAGAGTTCCTGGGGCTCAGCTTGGCCCAAGCGAAAAAAATCAGGAAGATCTGCAAAATGTTGCCGGTTTATCGCTTGAAGACGTTGGATCTTTGGCAGCCTGCGACGGCTTGTTCCTGCACCGCGGCTGCCACGCTCGCGCGTTGCGGATCGGGATGGTTCTTTTCCGCTTCCGACTCTATATTTTGCTCAACAGAGCCAGACTACTGCTCTGGATCTTCTTCCGTACCGCATCTCCGATCGCCACCCCAGCTCTTCCGGATCTCCGGACTGCATGCGAAATCGATGGATTACAGTCCTACACCGCCCTAAAGAGCGCGGCCGCCGCAGCTTTCGTGCGTCTGCCGCCCGAAGAAATGGACTTGCTGACCAGAAGCCTCTAAGAGAGGTTACCAGGAAGGACGGAACGAGGTTCACTCGTATTCCATTTGTGTACCTTCGTGCCCCTGGAAGTTAGCTATGGGTTGCCTCGCAGCCATTCGAATCTGCTGATAATCTAATGATCACCGATGGCCAATTGCATTCGATGCGGACGGCAGCTCCCCGGCTTTACCTTCGGCAAGAAGATCTGCCAATGGTGTGTGCAACACGAGGCCTATCGGCGCGGTGAGATCGCCGAAGACGCGCGCCAGCCAGTCATCCGCACCCCCTGGGTGCGTCGTGCTCAACCCTCCATCAGCCTCACGCAGATCATCTTCGGCATCAACGCTGCCGTATTTCTCGGCATGACCCTGGCCGCTTCCACAATCATGGATTTCCCGCCCCAGCAAACCATCCGCTGGGGCGCAAACTGGGGACCGCTCACCCTCACCGGCGAATGGTGGCGACTGCTCACTTGCGTCTTCGTTCATGGCGGCATCATTCACATCGCCTTCAACATGTGGTGCCTTTGGAATCTGGGAGAGCTTGCCGAATCGCTTTACGGCCGCTGGACCTACGCCGCCGTTTATCTCACCTGCGGCATCGGCTCCAGCCTCGGTAGCGTGTTTTGGCACCCGGGCATACCTAGTGTCGGAGCTTCTGGAGCGATCTTCGGCCTCGCTGGCGCGCTCATTGCCGCATTCAAATTGGGGGAGTTTTCCGTCCCGCGTGCGGCGCTCTCCGGCACCCTGCGTAGTTTAGGAATATTTGTTTTCTACAACCTCATTTTCGGAGCCGTGATTGGCACTACCGACAACGCCGCCCACGTTGGCGGCTTAATCACAGGATTAATCGTGGGCGCGCTCATCGCGCGAATCGCTCCTCAGCATGATCACGACGAGCGTCGCGCAGCGATTTTTATTGCTGCGCTGATTGTTTTCGTCGCGGCTGCCGCGGAACTGGCCCACTACCACGGCTTGCCGCTGCGCCTCGGACGATCCGGCATGTTCTAGAAAAGGAGCTGAGGCTTCTGGAAGCCTTCCAGAAGCGAATGTCCACTAGCTCTTCAACTCTCGAACCGCCCGCCAAGCCTGATCGATGGCCACGTTAGTAAAGGCATGCGCACCCGCGTCACTGTTGGCAATGGCGATTCGTCCAAAAGGTTTGCGCGCTTTCTCGCACGGAGTCTCCCCACCCTCCAGCACGAATGGATCGAACAGCGAATTGTAATCGTAAGCGTACCCATGCGGCCAGCGATTCGCCGTAATGGCCGCGATGTCGCGCGCGGGATCGAATCCGCCCGGACCCAGGATGCGCGCCAACTGCTGGCGAATGTTGCGTTCCATGGTTTCAAAAGTGGTCGTGAAAAGTTCGTATCGCCCCATGCGATGCTGCTCTCGCGGCGGCAGCCCGGCCTGGCATGGAGACTTGCTCATGTGCACCACCATCGGCTCTTCCGGCGTTTGCGGGCAGCGATAGCCGCCAATGCTCACTGGCAAATCCATATCGACCAGCGTGTGGTATCCATTGGGCGCATAGATGGCGTTCGCTCCCAGCTTTTGAAACGCCTTGCCATTGCGCAGCAGCACGTTGGTGTAGAGCAGCGGAACCTTGGTGGCTAGCGCCAGCGCTGCTCGCTGCTCCGCCGGCAGTTCATCGCACAGATAAGGAATCATCATGTTCCAGCAGGCCAGCACGCAATGTTTTGCTCGCGCGGTGTACACTTTGCCATCGCGCTCGTAAGCGATTTCCACTTCGGTGGCGTGCGCCGGATCGCCCACATGCTTCACGCGCACCACCATGCTGTTCAAGCGAATGCGAACCGGGGAATTCTTATCGTCCAGTTTCGAGTAGTCGGCGCGCGCAGTAACCACATCCATGGCCGAGTTCCCCGGCACCGCCGCCGGAACTAACTTGCGCACCAGCAACCGCGCGATGCTGGCATTTCCATCCGGGAAGTGAAAAAAATGAACGCGTTCGTTGTGCAGCCCCTCAGGCTCTCCCAGCATGCCGGTAAAACCGGGATAGCCAGCATCCCAGCCGTCGATCGCCGGAACCGCGTCGATTCCGTAGCCGAAGAGCGGTTGCGGCAGAGTCTGGTAAAGGCGAAGCACGTCGGGATGCACGCCCACCACATCGCTCAGAAAGTGCGCGTAGCTGATCCGCGCCAGACGGTCCTTCTTCTGCTCCACGTTGAGGGTGGGAAGATAGTCTTTTTTGTCGAGGCACAAGCGGCGCACATCTTTGCGCGCCTCTTCCGTGATTGGCGCATCAGCCATGAAGCGAGTCCATGCATCAGCGGCCGGGGCCGCAAGGTCGTAGGTTTCGCCTCCGGGAAACGGCCAGGGGTCATCGAGCAGTCGGTCGACACCGAACGCTTCCTTGTCGAAAAAAATCTTGGGCACGCGGCCCAGGGAACGGTAAAGATCGCGGTCCAGATATTTTGGAAAGCTGGAGACTTCGATTCCCAGTTCTTCGATCAGCCCTCGCGCAACTGGGCTGTAAGGCTCCGGACTTTCAATCGAATAAGTTCCGCCGTACCCAAGCAGGGTTCGGTTGCCGATGCTAAATTCGTTGCGCTTGGCGTGGCCGCCAAAGTCATCGTGATTTTCGAGGATGAGCACGCGCGCGTTTGCGCCCGCTTTTTTGCGATAAAAGTGCGCGGCGGAGAGGCCGCTGATGCCGCCTCCCACCACAATGAGATCGTAGCTTTCGCCGGTATCCTGCGCCGTAGGAAAGGTTTCAAAGAAAGTTCCATCGCGCAAACAGTGCGCCGCCTCAAAAGCACCCGGATGGCTCCCACGCAGCCCTGTCAGCGCGGGCGGATAGTACGGCGAATGTTTTTCCGCCTCGCTGCGGACAAGCTCGCATTGATCGTCCGCAAAAACCTGCTGGGGAAGGAGGGCTGCACCCGCGGTTACAGCAATGCCATTGAGAAAATCGCGGCGCGTGATCTTGCGCCGCATTCCAAGTTCGCGATCGGATTGGTCGCTCATCAGCTCTTGGCTCTTGGCTTTTAGCTCTTAGCTCCCTGATCCGCGGTGGTGTCCGCCTTTTTCACCGCCAACTCCGCTCCCTGAAAACCAATCTTGCTGTGTGTTCCATCGCAAAATGGCTTGTTGACCGACCCTCCGCAGCGGCAAAGAGAAAAAGCCGGCTTGCCGGTGAGGTCATACGGTGTTCCATTCGCATCCACCAGTTCGACCGAGCCCTCAGCCGCCTCCACACGGAAGGGACCATTCGGGCGGACAGTAATCTTAACTTGAGCCATGATTCTTAAATTCCTCCAACCTTACGGGTTTCTAGTAAGGCTACAAGATACCACTAAGCCACACCGCCTGTCGTGCCCTCGCGTCAGGAATCGCTGAAAGGAGGTGGGCGCAATTTAGATGGGATTGGCGTAGAGGAAAGGACGTTCTTCGGCGCTTCGCCAGAAGTAGGCCAGAATGATCACGCTGGCAACGGCGGCGTAGGCACACCACAACGAAGTGAAGGCGTAGCGGCGAACGGCCATGACGACGAGGAGTATGACCAGGTTGGCTGCGCCGAATGCCACCATGGCTTGAATCTTGGAGAAAAATAACGATCCGCAGGTTGCAATGACGTAAAACAGCGCGACTATCGTATTGTTGGTGGCTTGATTGATGTAGACGATGCTGTTTCCTCTGACGTAAACCTGCGTGGGAAAAGCGGTAAGGGCCCACAAGATATAGAGCGTGGTAGCAGTGCCGATGCCGAGGAACGGGAGCATGCGGCGCCGGCTTGTCCCATTCGGCTCGAACAGCAATACGCTCAGCGGCAGCAGAAACGGCAACAATCCCTGCGCGTAGAGCATGAATGCCGCCCCCATGTTGTGCGCCACGGCGGACGAGAGAATTCCATCCAGTCCGAGCCAGACAAAACCCTCTATGAACTGATGAATGGCGAAGAGCAAGGGTAAGGCCGCGAATAGCAGTTCGCGCCGGTGCTTAACCTTCGTAAGGGTGACGACACCGACGGCGCCAAGGACTCCGCTGCCGACAAAGTTGGCTGTGGCTGAAAAACACATGACTCATTATTCTCCGCATGGGAGGATTACATTGATCGGAGAAGAAGGCAAATAATTTTTCGGACGGAAGTATTGCAGGTCAAATTGCACCCAATATATCTCACACTTATATCGGTAACTCTTGCATAGTCGGAAAGTGATGCTGTTCACGCCCCACTTTGCCGTCATACTTAGTGGTCATTTTGAAGAGTTCCAATTGAAGAGTTCCAAACGCCCGTCCGAAGCTAAGAAGCGGCACTGTTCCCGCAAACCGTGCAGCTCGGCTTCGGCGAGCGGTCGGAAATTCACCGCGACTTTCAGATTTTGGTCGAGCACTTGCATCGTATCCACGCCGCTGATCGTAGTTGCAACCGGCAAACTCATCGCATAACGGAGCCCCTGCTCCGGTGTGACCGCACCATGCTTCACCAGTTCCCCGCTGCCGCCAAGGCTCTTCATGCCCAGAGCCGCGATCCCACGCCGATTCGCCTCCGGCAAAACCTGTGTTTCGAAGCTGCGGAAGGTCGCATCGCAACAGTTGAGCGGCATCTGCACGGTATCGAACGGAAAATCGTGGGACAACATTCGCAGGTGAATCTCGGAATCTTTGTGCCCGGTGAATCCGATAAACCGCACTTTACCCTGCTGCTTGGCAGCGAGTAGCGCCTCCGCCGCGCCGTTGGGGGCAAAAATCAGCTCGGGGTCGTTTTCGTAAACTACTTCATGAATCTGCCAGAGATCGAGATGATCCGTATTCAACCGGCGCAGCGATGCCTCCAGCATCTGCATGGCAATTTTCTTGTCACGACCGTGCGTGCAGACCTTGGTCATCACAAAAGCCCCGTCCCGCTTGCCTTTCAGCGCCTTGCCTAGCCGCTCCTCACTTAAGCCATCGTGATATTCCCACGCGTTATCGAAAAATCGCACGCCGTGGTCGTATGCTTTGGCAACAATTTCGTTGGCTGCCTGGTCGGTCTCCGCAGAACCCAGATGATACCCTCCAAGCCCCATTGCCGAAACCTGCACCCCGGTCTTGCCGAGCGGCTTTTTTGGAACTTCGCCGGATGGAACCTGCCCCGAATCGTTCGTCTGCTGCGCCACGCTGCCTCCTGAAAAAAGCGGTGCCGCTCCGAGCACTGCGGCACCCTTGATAAACCTGCGTCGATCCCAATCAAGCTTCAAACCGAGTCTCCCCTTGCTCAAGTTTCTTTCACTGAAGTTCTTTTTCCGGGAACGGGTGACCGGTATTTTCTATAGCTCCGAGCATATCCTTCACTTCGGACTGTTTTGTATCCAGTGGAAATCCATGCGCCAGCCGCGCTTCGGGATTATCGAACTTCAAAGAAAGTTTGTAGAGTTCATATCTTCCATCCGCGGCATCAGGCTTGCAGCGTTCGCGCAAAGCATTCATCTCCGCGTCCGTCATTGGCGTGAAGTTTTGCGCGATCTGCAAATTCTGATGCAGCACCTCCAAACTGTCGATTCCCGTGATCGTTGTGGTCACGCCCGGCAAGCTCATCGCATAACGCAAGGACTCTTCCGCCGTGATCACACCGTCCTTGATAGCGTCGCCGTGCCCGCTCAGTGGCTTCATGCCGAGCACCGCAATTCCGCGCTTCGTCAAGTCCGGCAACACTTGGCGCTCGAAGCTTCGCGTAAAGCTGGCATCGAACGGATTGAGCGGCATCTGCACCGCATCAAACGGAAAGCCGGTCTTGAGCATCGCGAGGTGAACATTCGGATTTTGGTGACCGGTAAATCCGACAAATCGCACCTTGCCATCCTTCTTGGCCTTTTCCAGCGCCTCGGCAGCACCATTCTTACGAATAAAGAGGTCGGCGTCATTGTCGAACGCCATGCCGTGAACCTGCCACAAATCCAGATGATCGGTCTGCAGCCGCCGCAAAGATTCTTCCAGCATTTGCAACGCGAGGCTGGCATCTCGCCCGTGCGGGCAAGTCTTGGTCATCAGGAAAACGCTGTCGCGACGGCCTTTCAGTCCCGCGCCCATCCACACTTCCGTCTTGCCGCGGCGGTACTCCCAGCAGTTGTCGTAAAACGTGATTCCGCCATCCACGGCCTCATGAACAATCTGCACCGCTGTCTTTTCGTCGGGAGCTTCGCCGAGATGATGGCCGCCGAAGCCTAGCGCGGAAAGTTTTGCATCGGAGCGGCCGAATTTTCGTAAAGGGATTGTTCCAGGGGACACTAGCGGCATCTCTTTCACCCTTGCAGCACTTTGATGGCACTTTCAAGGTTCGGCATTAGAAGTCAAATAATGTCGCCGTAGGATGCCCTGTGCGCGGCGAAGGGTTGACGAAGAACAAAATCAGAAAGCCGGCAGCTTCATTCATGGTGGCGCGCATGACGACGGTCGCAAAGCTAAGTCGTAGCCGGGTTCTCCCCTGCGGCCTTGCGCACGGTGATTCCTAAAATCCGGTCGTTCATTGCTTCCACCAGGCTTCTCGCCTGCTGTGCGCTCGTACCGTTCAGCAGCTCCAACTCCACCATCGCATCTTTCAACAGCGCACCGGAGCTCTGAAATAACTCGATCTGGATTCGAGGGTTGACCTTGTCCCCCACAACTTTAAACCGGCAATTACTCTTTTCGACCACCTGATTTTCCGTCATAAGAGTTCGTTCTTGCGCCTACAGGGACTTCCTCCCGTCAGTAATCGCGCTACGATAACACTGTCGATGCAGCGTCTGCCCTTGGGTATCGGTAATGCATTCCTCCGCCGGACATGGCTTTCCGCAGAGTGCACAGTTCGGCAACCCGCCCGCAGGATGAGACTTCCTTTCCAATGTCATATGAAACACGCCCCCTTGAGAAAAGAGCTATGATGCAAAAACTAAAGAGAGGGGCTAGGTTCGAACTGCCCGCTGAGGAACAAACTGTTACCGCTCCGGCGCTGGTCTTTGCGAAATAAAAAAAGCGACCAGGGCGGGCACAACTGGGAAGGTCTTACTCTTGGCGAACGACATCGGCTGTTTCAGGCGGCGATCGCTTGCGCAGAGGTCAGGCTCGAGTATAGCTGCAGATAATCGTCGATCATCCGCTTGGCCGTGAAGCGGCTACGAGCGCGCGAGAAAGCGCGATCGCCATACGCATGGCGCAACGGACGGTCGGCATCGAGCCTTCGCAGGATCTGCGCCAGGCTGTTCCCATCATTCGTGCGGAAATAGAGAGCGGAGTCGCCCCAAAGTTCGCGGAATGAAGGGATATCGTTGGCCACAATTGCGCAACGCGAGAAGGCGGCATCGAGCGGCGCCAAGCCCAAGGGTTCGTACCGGGAGGTCGCGGCATAAACCGCAGCCCGGCTATAGAGAGCGCGCAGTTGAGCCTCCGTCTGCGGACCCCGGATGGCAACTGAAGCCTCTTTCGTGGCTACCTTCACGTCGGCACGGATCGGAATACGCGAAACCGGCACAGTCTGCTCCGACCCCACAATGCACACCGCAAAAGAATGCGCATATTGCGTGAGCAGAAAAACTTGCTTGCCCGCATCGATCAGGCGGCCAACCGCCAGCACCGAATCGTCCTTGCTCACGTAAGGATTGAAGAAAATCGGATTGCGCCCCGGATAAATCACAACCTCGCGTCGCGCGCGGCCGTACGTCTCCCGGATCGTATCGAGCATCCACGATGAGGGCGCAACCACGGCGTCCGCCCCGGCAACGCCGCGGCTCACGGTATCGAGGTACCACTTCAGCCAGCGCGTGCCCCGCGGCTTGCAACCCTGCACCGCCAGAGACCAGCTGATCAGATCGCCGTGCGCCATTACGACTCTGGGAACATCTACCCCAAGATCGCCGTGGCAGAACTGGTGCAGTTGCAATAGGTCAGGCTGAATCTCTTCAACCAAGTTGGCAAGAAATTCAGAAGATTCCGGCAAGTCCCCCGGCGCATCGTCCATCCATTCCAGGCGAAACGCAGTCGGCCGGTACTCAAGGCCGTGCAGGTGCTCCATCCAAGCCGTCTGATCTGGCAAAGGAATCTCGCCGAAACTCACCAGAGTGACGCGCACGCCGCGTGTTACCAGTCCCGTGACCAGTTCACGGGTATAGGTCCAGGAACCGGACATCGCATCGGTCGTGACCAGAACGTGCACAGAACCCTCCGGGAGCGGACTCCGCCACAGACGCGGGGTCCAGCGTGCGCTGGCTTATTCTAGTGCGAAATCGTGCGAAGCGTCGAACTTTTTCGCAGTTTTAGCCAGCCTGCAGAATCTTGCAGGAGCGCAGGATGGCAGGTTGCGCAATTATCACGACAGGTAGAAGATTGACGCGTTCGCAGGCAATGCAGATGTGCCGGACAGATCACGCAACCGGCTTGAAGGCGACACCCAGTCAAATCAGTTCACGCCCAACCTCGTGCGCATCTCCCGCGCAAGATTATCAACCGCCAGTATTTTCTCCGCCGCCGGCCCAGGCACATTCGGCACAGCCATAGCCAGTTCGCAGGAGAGCAACATGGCGGTAAGGCTCTCACACATCTCGCTGCGAAATTGCTGTTCCACTGAGCGCCGCGCCTGAGTTTCCTCGCGCTTGCGGCGGTGCAGCGCCGAGCGCACCTCCCGCACCAGCCGCTCCATGCCACTCACCGCGAAATTCAGAAAAACCGGATATGCGGTATCCAGATGCTCGAGCAGTTGGTCACTTTCGGTGGGTTCGCTCTCCACCAAAAACTGATCGATCACCACCACCGAATAGCACTGCTCACGCAGCCGCGCCACACCCTGCTGCAGATTTTCCATCCAATCGGTGGTATAGCCGGTAGCGTCTTTCAAGATGGCGCCGCACTCTGGTCCACGCGCCGAAGGTGTAATGAGTAAGATCATGCGCATTCTGTTGCACGCCAGTCTCCACAGAGCATTCCGCTGAAATCACAGCAGTTACAGAACCGGGCACAATCCTTTTTCCCATTGCGGACTCGCCACCATCCGCCTTCATTTCAAATCTGAACCGACGCTTCATTTCTAGGCGTGCGTCTAGGCCCGCTCCTACGCCTGCGCCGCGTAATCCTTCAGCTTGCGATACAACGTCGTCTTACCGATGCCCAACAGCCGCGCTGCCTGCAACTTGTCCCCATTCAGCTCCGCAATCGCCCGAAGAATGGTCTGCTTCTCCAACTCGGCCATGGGAACAATCTTGTTTTGAACGCTCCCATTTCCCCGCTCCGGCACCGTGATCACCGTTCGCGCAATGGCTGGCGGCAGGTCCGGAACATAGATGACGGGGCCGCTAGTGAAGGCGCAGGTGCGCTCAATGCAGTTTTCCAACTCGCGCACGTTCCCCGGCCAATCGTAGGCCAGCAGCGCCTTCATGGCTTCATCGCTGAGAACCCTTTCCTGACCCGAGGCTCGCGTGGCTCGCTCCATGAAGTGAGCGATCAGCAGCGAGATATCGTCGCGCCGCTCCCGCAACGGAGGGATGCGCAAACTAAGAACGTTGAGCCGAAAATAAAGATCGCGCCGAAAGGCGCCCTCGGTGACAGCCTGTTCCAGGTCGCGATTAGTGGCCGCCAGTATGCGCACGTTGATCGGAATCCTCCGCGTGCTGCCGACAGGGCGAACCTCTTTTTCCTGAATCGCCCGCAATAGCTTCGACTGCAGATCAACCGGGAGTTCACCGACTTCATCCAGAAAGACCGTTCCTCCCTCGGCAATGGCCAGCAACCCGTCTTTCGCCTGGTTCGCCCCGGTAAACGCCCCGCGCACGTAGCCAAACAATTCGCTTTCAATCAACGTTGGAACCAGCGAGCCGCAATCTACCGGAATAAACGGCTTGTCACGGAATGGCCCGGAATAATGAATGGAGCGCGCCACCATCTCTTTTCCCGTGCCACTCTCGCCCAGAATCAGCACCGGATGCGTGCTGTTTGCGGCCTTGGCAATGATCCGGTACAACTTTTCCATCTCCGGCGCGCGCCCGACCAGCCCGCCATATCCTTGCCGACCCTTGAGCTTTTCGCGCAGGATGCGGTTCTCCGTCTTAAGCTTCAAATGATTGGAAACGCGCTCAAGCAACAGCTTCAGCTCGTCGATGCTGAAAGGCTTAGTCACGTATTCATATGCGCCATGCTTCATCGCCTGCACTGCGGATTGCACGGTGCCGTAGCCCGTCACGACGATCACCAGCGCCTCCGGCCGCTGCGCCTTGATTTGCCGCAATGCCTCCAGCCCGTTTGCGCCGGGCAAACGCAGGTCGAGCAGCACGGCATCGATGGTATGGGTTTGGAGCAGCCGGTAGGCATGCTCCGCCGAGTCGGCGACGTGCGCAATGTAGCCGAGCGAAAGCGCAACCTCGCGGCATGCTTCCCGGATGGAGCGTTCGTCGTCGACAATCAAAAGATTGAGAAAGTTCGCAGCCATAACCTGCGGAGTGGCGATTGAGGGACTAACAGCAGCTGACATCATAGGTGTGGTTCCTTTGGGACCTCTCGAAGTGTGGGTTGCAGTGAATCCGAAGCGGCCAGATGAAAAGAACTTGTGGGGGAGGACTGTGGCAGCAGGACCATCACGCGCGTTCCACGGCCGGCCTCGCTTTCCACGTGAATGAGTCCGCGGTGGTTGGTGACGATGCTGCGGATGGTGGCCAATCCCAGCCCCGTGCCACCGCCTTTGGTGGTAAAGAACGGTTCAAACAGGCGCTGACGTGTTTCTGCATCCATGCCATGGCCGTTGTCACTGACCACCAGTTGCACGCAGGGGAAAAAACCGCCGCACGTCCGCGTCTGCCCTGAGGGCTTCAAACCTTCAATCTTGCAATTGCTGGTCTCGACCGTGATCCGCCCGCCTTCCGGCAGCGCGTCGCGGGAGTTGAGAATCAGGTTCAGCATTACCTGCTCGGCTTGCGCCCAATCGATCTCGACCAGGCCCAGTGCGGGATCGAGGCGCAACTCGAGCGCGATGTTTTCGCCAATAAGCCGCGCCAGGAGCGCCTGCATCGTCGCGGTAACCTCATTCAAGCAAATAGGCCGCGCACCGGCGCTTTTCGGCCGCGCGAACATCAGCAACTGCCTTACTAGAATGGCAGCGTGCGCCACTGCCCCGCGAATCTCCTCTGCATAGCCCCGCAGCCGTGCATCGCCTGCATCCAGACTGAAAAGCAACAGATCGGAATAGAGCATTACCCCAGTCAGCAGGTTGTTGAAGTCATGGACCACGCCGCTCGTAAGACGCCCAACCGCTTCCCATCGTTGCGCCTGCAATAAATCCGTTTCCGCAAAATCCACCCCACGCCGCGGTTGGGCCACCAACAAGACCTGCACCGGTTCCGCGCCCGCGGCCGAGAGCCGCCACGCGACCCAACGTGTCCCCGCTTCGTCGCAAGTTTTCTTTCCCTCAAGCTGAGCGCTCGTGCGCCGCCCTTCGATCACCTCGCGCAACAGCGAATGCGCGCTCGCGCCGCTCTCCATCGCAATCACATCGCTCAACCGCAACATCCCCTCATGAGTCTTTTTCCCATTCAGCGCCTGTTCGAATGCGGGATTCGTCTCCAGAATCATTCCCTGCCCGTCGCACCGCGCAGCCGCCATCGGAGCATGTGCAAACATGGAACGGAAATCCGTTTCGATGCTCACCGCCGGAAATTCTGGCCACGGAAATGAAGCCGCTGCGCTCATATTCAATACTTTGCCGGGGAATAGTGCCGAAAGGAACCCGGAGATTGACTCTCCGATACCTCGGTGTTACCGAATTGAAATTCGTTCCATTCTGGTTTTTTCCCCGATTCGTATCCTCGATTTTCATTCCCACTATAGGAGCCGCAATCAGATGCGCGAAGGGCATACGTCACGGGCTGTCGAAACCAGCCTGTGGAAAACCGGGTATGAGAGCCGGCTTATTTAGCGGACGATAAACGACAGGCCGAAGAGACCAGGAATGCTGGAGGGATTACCTCGAGGAATCAGGATACTGACGTTCAGCGACGGAATTCAGATCGGAAAATGTAACCGGAGCGGTCAGCCGGAACGTAAGCTGGCGTCCTTGCAGCAATCGATAATCTGCCGTTTTCTGCCCTTGTGCGCGCGCCACAGCGCCCGCGGGCAGCGAGCCTTTCGCAAACAGGCTGGACGTCTGAAGCGCAAAAGAGTGCCCAGCGATGGCAATATTATTCAAAATCAGGCGCACCAGGGCCGGTTCGGGCGGCAAACCCGGACGATCCACTGGCGGCTGAGCGCTTTCCACGCGCCCACTGGCTGGGGTGCCCAGGTCAATTACAATCTCGCCATCAAGCGTGACTGGACCCGCCACTGACGCCGCGAAGGAATCTCCCTCGCGTACTTGCGCGATCGAAAATGAATGCTCCAACTGCACCGTGATCAGTGTGCCAGCCGGCAAAGTGCGCCCATGCAATGCCCGGCGGAACGGCGCACTGTTCGCAGGCTTGACGTCAATCGGCACCGCCGGACGGCTAGCGTCATCGGCAGCGCTGTCAGAACTTTCGTGAAACGGGATCTTATGCTCGCGGGTGGAAGAGTCGGCACTCTCCTCTGTCCGGCGGAATGCATCGGAACGGGAGCATCCCTGGCTCATGCCAACTGCAAGGCAAGCCAACAGCCATGCGCTGTTGCACCGGAACGCCCTCCGCCTTTGACGTTTCACCATTCCTGCTATGGTTGCCCGATCCCGCCCGCGCTGCTAGTGGCAAGTGGAATACCATAAAGGAATATTGAAAAAACAAGCAGTTAGGCTTCTTCGAGTGCTTTCTCGTATGTAGAAGTTGCCCGGTAACGCCGCCGAAAAGCCTGGCAGCGCAGCGCGAGCGCTTCTGGCTTCGCTCTTAGGCCGGAGAGCAAAATCGCGGAGAGCGTTGCCGCCCTCCGCGAAAAAACCAAGATTAACCTCAGCTTAGTTCGACCCACTACCCGCATTCGCGCTCTGCGGTTCGTTCTCCGGCTGCGCGATCACACCGTCAAACGGCGTAGCCGCAACATAATGCCCATGCACAACACTGATACGCCGCAAGGGGTATCCGGAATCCGGTCCACGCTGCCACGTGCTGCCGCTATCGGTGCTCTCGAAAATCACCCCGGTCTGGCCGCTGGTGGCCACCAGCCGCTTGTGGCTGTCGTCGAAGGCCACGGACGTAATGTCCTTATCCGGCAGACCCGCCACCACGTGGTTCCAGCTCTTGCCGGAATCCGCGCTGTGGAACGCGCCTTCGCGAGTCGCGATGAAAACATGCCCATCCGGCGTTACGGTTACGTTGCGAATGTTGATGGGATAAGAAGCCAGCACCGCCGACTTCCAGGCTCCGCCGCCATCCTGCGAAACCAACACAGTCGAGCGTGTCGCCGCGACGATCAGCTCGTCCTGTGCCTGAACCGAGACGAAGTCTTTTTCGCCGGCGACCGGGCCGCCAATCCAAACCTTTCCATGGTCCTTGCTGCTGAACAGACCGGAAGACGTGGCCGCGAACCAGCGGTTCGAAGAAATTTCGGTGTCGTTAACCCGGCTTTCGAGCGCCGCGTGGGCGGTCGAGGTTGAAGAAACGGTTTTCGTCTTGCCGCTCTTCAGCTTCACTATGTGCGAAACCGTCTTCGCCACCACCACATCGTTGATCGGATGCCAGGTCGTGCTTCCCTCGGCGAGTTCAAACACACCTCGGTTCGTGCCGGCCACAATAGTCCCGTTCTTCGCCTGTTTCAGCGTGAAAACGTCGCGTCCATCCAGCCCGGAACTCTTCTGCTGCCAACTTTGTCCGCCATCGTGCGAGAAGAAGACCCCGCCGAATTCCCGATCGTTCACCAGGCCTATATACAGAGTGTTCGGCTCTTTGTTATCCGCCAAAATTGCGCTTACATAACGGTGGCTGTAGCCGTGGTTGGAAGCGGTAAAGGTCGTCGCGCCGTCATCGCTCGCCAGCACGCCGCTGCGATCCGTGGCCAGCAGCACGCGCTGCGAATTCCGCGGATCGATGAGCACATCGTTGACCACCACTTCCGGATTGCTCACGCGCTTCCAGTTCTTGCCCTCATCCGTGCTCTTCCACAAACCTTCGGTGGTACCGGCATAGACGATCGCCGGATTGCTAGGGTCCTGCTTCAGCACTCGAGTACGCCGCGCGCTGAAGGGAATGCCCTTGATCTTCTCAAACAGATCGCCGCCGCTGACGCTCTTGTAAATGCCGGAGCACGCGCTGGCGAAAACTTCGGAAGGATTGGCCGAGCTGACGATGATCGAGAAAACATCCGAATCGTCGATCATGCCTTTGTTGATGTGTGCCCAGTTCGCGCCGCCATCGCTGGTCTTCCACGCGAGGTGCCACGTTCCTGCATAGATGGTGTTCGGATCTTTAGGATCGACCGCAATCGATTCGATATTCTTCACAACGCCATCGTTGGCTGAAATCTTTAGCCAGTCGTTGCCCCCGTTGGTACTGCGGTAAACTCCGTCCAGCGCACCCGCGACAATTACCTTTTCATCGGAAACCGCAATCGCCATCGCGCGCACACTCTTGCCATGCATCGCAGGCAAGGCTTCCCAGTCCTTGCCGCCATTCTTGGTCCGGAAAATGTCTCCCGCGCTCTGATCCTGCACGCTCCACGCGGAAACGAAAATGGTCTTGTCGTGATGGGGATCGAATGCGATGTGGTCAAGCACGTAATCGTCGCCCGCTCCCAGCTTCGCGAAGCGCGACCAGTTGTGGCCGTCGTCGTCCGAAACAAAAATTACGCCCGTACTCGTACCCAAAAAAATCCGGTTTGGGTTATGCGGATCGTAGGCCAAGCTGCGGACATCGCCGCCATCCGGGCCTAAAACGTTCCACTGATGACTGCCCGCCATCGCGCAAGTGCAAGCTAACGTCAAGACCGCCAACAACTTAAGCCAAGCATATTTCATAACGGTTCTGATCCCCAAATCGAAAAAGTTGGATGCGAGAGCTAGCCTGACAGGCTACACCACCCGCAGCAAGTTACTGAAGGGCACGCGAAAAAAAGGCCGGTCGCGTTCCACGACCGGCCTCCTTAGTTGTTGCCTGAAGTTACTGCATTTTCTTCGCCGCAGCCTTCTTCGCCGCAGGCTTGGGATGATCCGGTACCGCCTTCACTTTGGATTCATCCACGGTTTCCGTTCCGGTCGAGTCGAAGGTCGCGCCCGAAGGCACAATCCAGTACTCGGCCGTCTTGGTGCCGCCGCTGCCGGTGCGCACTTCGATGCGGCTTGCATCGATGTGCTGCTGGGCTTCGCCTTCCACCAGATAGAACTTGGAATCGACGGCGCGTTCACCCGCCAGATTCTTCCGTTTCTCTGCCGGTTCGGCATTGCCCACAATCACCAGCTTGCTGTCCGGATTCTGCTGCAGGTTCTTGGCAACGTCGTCCAGAATCGCCTTGCAGGTGTTGTCCACGCGCCATGGCTTCTTCTCGTTCGGGAAGTCGCACTGGCTCAGCTTGGCTGCCTTCGGCGGCGGTGGCGGCGGATTTTCCACCGTCACTTGTGTCGATGCTTGTCCAGTCAGCCCACGAGAGTCGGTGCAGGTCGCACTAATCGTAATGCTTCCAGGCGCCGCTCCATCGGTAGCTAGAGTCGCGCTATTGCCGCTTCCAGAAAGCGTTCCACTGCTCGCGCTCCAATTCGACACGGAAACAGGAACGCTATCCGGGCTGGTGCAGCTGCAAGTTACAGTCACGCTGGCACCCGCCTGCACACTCGACGGGCTGGCTGTGCAGCTCATCGTCGGCGGATTCTTCGGAGGCAGCGGCTTGATGGTGTAATTTGCCGAGCAGCTTGCCTCGTTGTTGTTCTTCATCCTTGCGTCCGTCACGTGAGCCGTAACGGTGTAGCTTCCCGGCGCAGCATTCGTGGTGTCGATCTGCGCGGTCGTATCTTTTCCGGTGACCTGGCCGCCGTTTCCGCTCCACGCATACGTAACCGTATGCTTGGGATTAAAGTTGCTGGCGGTGACGGTAGCCGTGATCGGTTCGCCCACCATCACTTCCTGTGGCTGCACCGAGCAACTCGCGCTCGGCGTTACCGCAGGCGCACCGCCCCAACTAAAGACCAACCCAGTGCGCAGACGCACGCCTTCAAATGAAACGCGCTGCAAGTTCGGGAAATCCGATGACGCAAAACTTGCATAGTCGTGGCGTGCCCAAACGTAGTCCGCTTCAAACAATCGGAACGCGAGCCACTTCTTGATAGGCAAGTCCATGCCGCCTCCCAGAATCGCTCCGACTCCGTTCGTGGCGTCTAGCCCGGTGATCGCCACCCGATTCAGGCTAACCATAGCATGCAAAAAATAATTCGCACTATCAGTGCGCCAGATGAAACGCGGCCCGACTGAGCCCGTCGTTTCGTAGTTACCGCAACACCAGTTGTGGCCGAAGTCCGCCTCTAGTCCCCAATGCGGGTCGAAGTTGTAAGTAATAGAACTGCCGAATCCCGGCGACATATCGGGAACATTCGTGCCCGTGGGATTGTTGTAATCCGTGAAAGGGGTGGGCGCGGTCGCACCCGGATGCAACCATTGATATCCCACAAACAAATCCCATTTTGGATTCGTATCGCTCTGCGCAAACGCCGCGCTCGAGATCAGTGAGACCGCCAAAATTAACAGGCCTATCACACGGCCCTTGTTGAACCTGGTATTACGTGACATTCCTTCCTCCGTATTTTCACAGCTGCTTAATAAGGTCCGACGACGGGGTCATCCAAAGTCTTGCAGGTAGTTGCTGAATTGGACCTCTATATTGGGAACTCGCAATTCTAGCGCACCGTAACATTAAAGCAAAAGGGCGATTTCAATTTTATGCGGGTTTTTCTTGGTCTCCTGATATTTCTCGACCCTACGGACCGTCTCAAATTGAAACCACGAAGTAACGGCGCTCCAACGAAGAGAGCTAGTCAGGCCTTCGAGTGAATTCGCGGCGTTCCTGCGTCCACGAAATTTAGGATTGTGACCGGTACTTGCCCAGCCTTGCTCCCTGCGAAGCTGGCCGCGTATGGTTATACAGACTGCGGCAAAGTATGTTTGGGCTGAGGAACGCTTTTAAGCGCGGCATTGAAGTATGGTTTGGGAGCCGCAGCGTTTTCTGCGCTTCATGAGGAGTCTCGTTTTCAATCGGAGTTTAGCCCCTGAAGCGCTGAAAGCGGCGTGACCCCGACTTACCGGACGCAAACACGGAATGAGCCAAGAAAAAATATTAATCGTCGAAGACGAAGTAAACGAGCGCACCGGCCTAGCCGAACTGATCTCCTCTTGGGGGTATCGCACCGAAACCGCCGCCGACGGCCTCGAAGGCCTCCAAAAGGCCGAGCAGACCGCTCCTTCTATAGTGATCACCGATCTCAAGATGCCCCGCATGGGCGGCCTCGATCTGCTCAAGAAACTGGGAGAGCAGACGCAGGATATGGCCGTAATCCTGGTTACAGCCCAGGGCACCATCGACAGCGCAGTCGAGGCCATGCGGCTTGGCGCCTACGATTACATCACCAAGCCCATCGACATCCAACGTCTGCGTTCCATGCTGCAAAATGCCTGTACCTTGGTGGGTACCCGCTTCGAACTCGAAAGCACGCGCCGGCGCCTGCGCGATTCCGGATCCCTCGGCCAACTCCGCGGCACCTCGCGCAAAATGCAGGAGATCTTCCGCCTAATCGAACTGGTCTCCCCCAGCACCGCCTCGGTACTGATTACCGGCGCCAGCGGCACCGGCAAGGAACTGGTCGCCCGCACCATCCATCAACTCAGCCCACGTCGGGAACGCGCCTTCGTCGCCATCAACTGCGCTGCCATTCCTGAGACCCTGATCGAGAGCGAAATCTTCGGCCATGAAAAAGGAGCTTTCACCGGCGCTCTTGAACGCCGTACCGGATGTTTCGAACTGGCTGAAGGCGGCACCATCCTGCTCGATGAAATCGGCGAGATGCCCATCGCCACCCAGGCCAAACTGCTGCGCGTCCTCGAGGACCACAAACTCCGCCGCCTCGGCAGCAAAGTCGAAACCTCGGTCGACGTCCGCGTGCTCGCGGCCACGAATAAAGTACCGGACGAAGCCGTAGCCGCGGGAGAACTTCGAAGTGATCTTTACTATCGCCTCAACGTCTTCAACATCCATATGCCGCCTCTGCGCGAGCACAAAGAGGACATCCCTGATCTGGTGCAGCTTCTGATATCCGAGATGGACTCCAAGCACAACCGCAAGATCGCCGCTGTTAGCGAAGCCGTCATGAATCTGTTTACCAACTACACCTGGCCCGGCAATGTCCGCGAGTTGCGCAATACAATCGAGCGCGCCGTGATCGTCTGCGATGGGGGCATGATCGAAACCAAGCACCTGCCTCCCGGCTTCGGCCACGCCATCTTCCGCACCAGCGCCCACGACCCCGACGCCATCCGCCTGGGCGTAGGCACAACGGTAGGGGAAGCGGAAAAAATGCTGATCCTGAAAACCCTCGAGTCCACCAGCAACAACAAAACCAAAGCTGCAGAAATTCTCGGCATTAGCCTGAAAACACTGCATAATAAGCTCAAGGAATACGGCAGCGGCTCGACCGAGGCAGAGGCTGCGAAGGAAGAAGCCCAATAAGTCCCCGGCGCACACTTCGTTACAAGTTCAATTTGTTCCCGGTATGCGCAGAAAAGCCATCATCGTTTTCACCATCACCTTCATGGTCACCGTGATGGTCGCCTTCTCTTCCTACCTCTACGTCTCCCAAAGCTTGCGTCTCCGTATCGCCAATGACTACGACGAGGCTTCTCGCCTTGCCCAGACACTGGCCTATTTCGCCGACAACGATCTGCCCGATTTAACCAGCACGCGTATCGACACCAACAATCCGGCGGCCGTGCAGCACGCCTTGGCGGAATACTTGCCTATGGACACCAACCTGCAAAACAACCTTCAGTCTGACACCGGGCTTTGGGACTTTATTTATGACGCCAGCGTAGTCGACTCGAACAGCAAGGCCTTGCTGCATTCAAATCCTAAACTGGTGGGCAAGCAGGTTCCCGACAGACCAGATTTTCTAACCGTCAGGAATGCTCGCTTCCTGCAACAATTCCGTCTGGCCTACGCGCCCGCGACTGTCTACGACGTCACTTTTCCCCTAGATCTCAACGGACAGTCCTTTGGAACTATCCGCATGGGCATTTCCACGGCCTTCCTGAGAAACGAACTGACTCCTCACTTGCGGCGTGCTGTTTTCTTCTCCATCGCATCTATCTTCGCCTCGCTGCTCCTCGCAGCAATGGTCTCCAACTTCGCCCTGGGCCCCTTGAAAAGGATCAACCAAAACCTGGACAGCGTCACCCTCGGCGAAGCCGACCAGTTCTCAGGCAAAGAATCCCAACACGACGAATATGGCCTCGTCAGCCTGAAAATCGCCAACCTCGGCCGCCAGATGCGCGACACCAAGGAAATCTTCACGGCCCTGAAAGATAACGTCGACCAACTCATGTCCAACTTGCAGGATGGCCTGATGCTGTTCACCCGCGATTCGCGGGTAGTATTGGTCAGCGCTCCCGTAGAACGCTTCCTCGGTACGCCGCGCGGACAGCTCCTCGGCCGCACCGCCCGCGAAATCTTCTCCAACGATTCCGCCCTAGGCACTACTGTGCTCGATGCCTTCGACCGCCGCCGCCCCTTCTCGTCACGCGAATTTATCGCTGCCGGGGGCCGTCGCGTGCAGGTATCCCTGGATTTTATTCAAGAAAAGACCACGCAAATTGGCGCATTGCTGGTCATGCGCGACGCCGAGTCCGTGCGCCGTATCGGTGACGAAATCGAAACCTCCCGCCGCCTCTCCGCCAGCGGACGCGTCACCGGTGGCGTGGCCCACGAAGTAAAAAATCCTATCAACGCCATCGTGCTGCACCTGCAGTTGCTGCAAAACAAGCTCTCGCAGATCGATCCCGATACTCGTCGCCACATGGATATCATTGGCAGCGAAATTCAGCGCCTTGATCGCGTCGTGCAAACCCTGGTCGACTTCATGCGCGCCCGCGAACTCCACCTCGAAGAAATCGAACTCCGGTCCCTCCTCGAAGACGTCGCCGGTCTGGCAACTCCAGACGCCGAAGCCCGCGGCGTAACCATCCACCAATCAATCTCCGACGAACCGCTCCCTATCAAGGCCGATGTCGACCTGATTAAGCAAGCCCTGTTGAACGTAGTGCTCAACGGAGTGCAGGCCATGCCCGAAGGCGGCCCGCTGACCATCTCGGCCCACCGCGAAGGCAATGTGGTAGTGGCTGAAATCACCGACGGAGGCGTAGGCATCCCCGAAGACATGCACGAAAAAGTTTTCGAGCTTTACTTCACCACCAAGAAAGAAGGCAGCGGAATCGGACTGGCCCGGACCTACCAGATCCTCCAATGGCACTACGGCTCGATAGAATTCGAATCCCGCGAAGGCGAAGGCACAACCTTCCGCTTCCGCATCCCCATCTCCTCCACCAGCCTGGATTCCGAACCCGAACATTTCGAAGACGCCTTCATCAAACCGCGGTAGAATCCCAATCCACAATTCAATTTCTTTGACGAAGAAAGCGTAGAATGGCTCCTGCGCAGGATTGATCTATGACTCTGGCCGCAATCCTCGTGATCTCTTTTCTAGCTCTGGGCTCCCCGGGCAGCACAACTCACGACCAAGCCGCCCCCGCGCCCCAGACGCAAACCCCACCTGCGCAAAATTCCAAATCCTCGGTGGCATCGAAGCAACCGAACGCAACGCAACCGGCTCCCAAACGCCGCATCCATCCCCGGAAAAATCCAGATTGTTCCATGTCATCCTCCACGAAGCCGTGCCCACCCCCAAAAGTAGTAGTCAAAAACGGAGGCTCGGATGAACCAACTGTCCAACTCAAAGGCGACACTCCTCCGGCCAAAGCGTCGAATGAGCGCCTCAACACCGAGCAACTAAGGCTTGCGACAGAGGAAAACCTGAAGAAGATAACTAGCCGTCAGCTAACCGCCAATCAGCAAGATATGGTGAATCAGATCAAGCAATTCATGGATCAATCCAAGGCCGCCGTGGCCGACGGGGACTTGGACCGTGGCCACAATCTGGCTATGAAGGCCCGCCTGCTTTCCGACGAGTTAGTGAATCCCTAGCACTCAAGACAAACATTTCGCAACACAACAACGCCTGTCATCCTGAGCGAAGGGAAGGACCCATGCACTTTGCTTGCACCGAGAGACTCTTTGCCGCATCTCGGTCAGACGCTCCGTTTGTAGCGCTCACTTCCCTTTCGCCCGCGCCGCATTCACTTTAGCCAGCAAATCCTGTGACATCGGCTGCACCGGCCCATTAATCTTCACCGCCTCCGTCAACACTTCCCTCGCCTCGCTAACCTTGTTCAGTTTGGCGTAGGCAAATCCCAGGCGATAAAGTGCAATCGCATACTGCTGCTCGTCCGTGCCCTTCAGCAAACCCACCGCTGTCTTCAACTCCGGAACCGCCACCCCAGTCTTATCCTGCTTGAGATACGCATAACCCAAAATCGAATGCGCCACTCCTCCTGACGTTTTGCGCGGCTTATCTGCGGCCGGATCGTCCGCCTTAGCCACCACAATCGCCTTCTGCGCATAGGTAATCGCCTTGCCCACGCTGCCTGGCTTCGGGTCATCGACATAAGAACCGGCCAGCAGCAACAGAGCCGGTAGCGAATTCGGATTCGCTGCCAAAGTTTTCTCCCCATACGAAAACAGCCGCGACTGGTCGTTCAACTGTCCCGGCCCCAGCGTATACATGGCATAGCTCGAAACCTGGTCCGCAAACTTCGACTCCGGAAACGCCGTCGAATACTCCTCGATATAAGCCATGCGTTTCTTAGCATCATTCTCGTCGACGATTACGTTGAATCCCGCCGATTCAAGAAACGTGCACGAGTTCTTCACTGCATCCTTTTCTTCCTGCGCCTGCTTCTGAAAGTCCGCATCGCTCATGCCTTCGGGCTTGGCTTCTTCCCCGATAGCCTTACAAGCTGCGCCGCCCCTCACCGAGTAGTTCATCAACTTCGCATTGTCCTTGGCCTGCTGCGCGAGGCTGGCTTGCGAAACCAAAATATCGATGTTCTGCGGCGCAGCCGCCAGCGCCTTGTCGCCATACTCGAGCCCTTTATTCAAATCGCCGGAAGTCTGGTAAGCCTGCGAAATCTGCCAATTCCCGTAAGCCACCGCCGCCGCATTCGACGAATACTTCTGCACAAAATCCTGATACATCGTGAGCTTCTTCGCCGCATCGCTCTCCGCAGAAATCGCCTGCAGATCGCGATCCTCAGGCGTGCCCGCAGGAATGATCAGACCGCCCGCCTGTGCCGCAGCCTGCACCGCAGTGAGTGAGAAGAAGAAAACAGCAACCGCTCCCAGCGACCATACATAGCGCTTCATAGGTCACCTCCGCCGTAGAAGAGACTGGCATCTCCATTCCAACAGCAGGCGAATCCTAGCGCCGAATCCGCCGCAACGCAAGAGCCGAGAGCTCGACCCCGTGTTCCTCTGCGTCCCCTGTGTTTAAAGAATTTCGATGTCCCTCGGGAGGCGGACTAGGCTAGGGGCCCTGTGAAATTTCGATGCCCCCTCTTGCGCGGCGAGGTATACTGCTTCGACAAGGGGCACCCCCACCCTGGAGCCGGAGGTTTGTTTCCACCGGCCTAACATCAGGACTCGGTTCAAAACGAATCAATTTATGCGTGGCATCCGTCTCACGAAGCTATCGTCAGTGGCGTCGCGACAATCCATTTTGCTGGTCACCCTTCTCCTCGCGATTATCGCCACGGTCGCGTGCGGCGGCAGCTCCAGCGGCGGCGGCAGCTCCGGCCCGCCAGCCCAAGTCGCACAAACCGGCGGATCAGGACAAAGCGCTACCGTAAGCACCGCCTTCACCACCCCATTTGCCGCCACTGTGGAAGACAGCAAGAACAACCCGGTAAGGGGTGCGAGCGTCACCTTCACCGCTCCCGCATCCGGCCCCAGCGGCACCTTCAAGAACGGAACCGCCACCGAAACCGACGCCACCGATTCCAGCGGCATAGCCATGTCCTCAACCTTTACCGCGAACTCCACTGCCGGCGGTCCCTATAACGTCACTGCCGCCGTGTCAGGCGTAACGGCCAGCGTCAGTTACAGCCTCGTCAACACCCCCGCCTCAACCCTGACCGTGACGCAAGGATCAGGCCAGGGAGCCGTGGTCGGGACCGCTTTCGCGAGTACTTTGCAAGTACAAGTCACCTCGGCAGGCGTGGGCTTAGGTAACGTGCCGGTCACATTTACAGCTCCGTCATCCGGTGCAAGCGGCCAGTTTGCTACGAACCCTCCCGCAGCCACCGCAACCGTCACCACCAACTCCGGTGGCTTGGCCGCGGCGCCAGCTTTTACCGCGAACACAACGGCGGGCCTCTACACGGTCACAGCATCGACCCCAACTTCTCCAACCCCCGCAACTATTACCCTAGTCAACGCGAGTGCCTCATCGGCGCCGCTGGCCGCAGGCAACTACGTGTTCGCCCTCTCGGGAACTGACGCTGCCAACAGCTTTTATACGGTGGCGGGCGTCTTCACGGTCGACGGCAATGGCCTAATTACCGGCGGCGAACAAACTTTCTCCGACGCCAGCGGCGACTCCAACGCTATTTCGCAGCGCGAACCGATCACCTACGGTGCTCTGGCCTCAACCTCGAATGGAAATATGCTCATCATCCTCAACACCCAAAACCCCTACATCGGACCCGGCGGCGGTTCTGCACTCGGTGGCAATGGCCAGGAGACCTTCCACGCGAGCCTAGTTTCGCCATCGAAAGCCCTGCTCACCGAATTCGATAACTGGGCAACTTCCAGCGGAGAGTTAGACCTGCAAACCAGTTTGAGTCCGCTCTGTCCGAGCGCTCCAGCCACACCGTGCGGCTACGCATTCTTTATCTCCAGCGCCCCCTCTGAGAGCGCACCGCTGTCTTTAGGCGGAGTGATCACCATCGACGGAGCCGACGGCGGAATTTCCGGCATGAATATGACCAGCGTCTTCGACGCCAATCAATCGCAAAGCGGTACCACTTTGCAGAACCAGGCGTTTTCCGCCAGCAGCGTCGGCACTCCGGATGGCTTCGGCTATGTGCAGTTCAGCCTAAACTCGACTTTCGCTCCGCTGATATCCGTCGATGGCCGTCCTGGGCTGGTGCTGAACGGCTACATCATCGATGCCGGCCACATTGTCTTAATCGAAGACCGCCAGGTCGATAGCCTAAAGGGCACAAATCTAGGTCTGGCCCTGCTTCAGACCACCCCCATCTCCATCTCGGGCGACAGCTACGTGCTCAGTTTGAATGGCTCCGATCACGCCGGAGGCTTGCAGTTCGCCAGCGTACTCACCGCCAACTCCGACTTGTCTGTGAGCGGTTCCTTCAATTACAACGACCTCACCGGAGTCGGAATCCAGAACCCACTCGTCATCTCGTCAGGCACCTATACCATCGATACGACGACCGGTCGCGTGACCATGACAGGGGTCACGAGTGGCCCCATCAAATTCAACTTCCAACTGTATTTGACCGGCGATGGCAATGCGCTCGCCATTTCCATGGACAGTACCGACACTCTCGCCGGTCCTGCCTATGAGCAAACCGAACCCTCTGGCAGTTTTACCGCCGCAAGTTTCAATGGAAAATACTCTTTGGCAGCGACCGGCGAAGCCTCGCCAACAACCTCAGTAGAAGACGAACTCGACGCCGTAGGCGCCGTCACCGCCGATGGCGTCGGTTCACTCACCGGAGCGGGCACGGTCGATCTCAACTGGATCTTCAACACCGGCCCCACCCCTGGCCTCAACCTCTCCGGCGCATTCACCGCCCGACCCACGGGAGTTTTCACCGGCACCATAACCGGCATGGACGCCGCCGCGCCCACAACCCAATCTTCCTTCACCTACTACCTCGTCGACACAACCAAAGTGGTAGCCATCGAAACCGATAAAAATCAACTAACCCTAGGCCTTTTCGAACAGGCACCGTAATAGCTTTCCCAGTTTCACAGGCTGAGGAAAAACCATGGGTTTGGGGTGGAGCAGCGCTTCGCCAGCCCCACAAGAATCCCGACACTCCCCTGCCCTGTTTGCGGATAACGTCACTGTTACAATGCCCTGTTTCAAGTAACTCGCTACCGCACTCGTACGCCCGCGAACTTGCGGGAGCACAACCGCGTACTGTCTAGTGAGGGGCCGGGCTGCGCTCCATCGAACAGCAGATCCCTCACCGCGCTCTGGCGCAGTTTGGAATGAACGAAGATTCAGCCGATGGCTGAAAGCTGAGAGCTGACAGCATTTCCCGGGGAGTTTTTTTGGAAGACATCCAGGTAACCGCGATGCTGGTCCGCCGCTGCGTAGCCGGCGACGCGGCTGCCTGGGAGGAAATCGTTCAGAACTACAACCGCCGTATCTATAACATCTGCTATCGCTTCGCCGGCTCCGCCAACGACGCCGAAGACCTCACGCAGGATGTATTCATCAAGATGTACCGCACGCTTTCCACCTACGACTCGTCCAAAGGCGCATTCGTAACCTGGGTCACCACCATCACCCGCAACCTGTTGGTAGATCACTTCCGCAAGACCAAGCAGGACCGCGTAACCGACTCGCTCGACGCGCCGGTTTCCGCCCAGGAAGACGCCCAGCCGCTCAGTGAGCAAATTCATGACCAATCCGCTCCTCCCGACCAGCACGTACGCAGCCGGGAGCTCGGAGAAACCGTCCACGCCGCCCTCGGCAAGCTCTCGCCCGAGCTGCGCGAGGCTGTGATTCTACGAGACTTACAAGATTTTGATTACAAGGAAATCGCCACCGTTTTGAAGGTTCCGGAGGGGACTGTGAAATCTCGAATAAATCGTGGACGCGCGGAACTTGCGCGCCTCCTACAACGTACCTATAGGCAGGTGATGTGATGCCAGACCACACCAGCAACGGAATGCAGTGTAACGAGTTCGATAGCCTGCTCTCGGATGCCCTCGACGGCCTCGCGATCGGCTCTCGGCTCGACCGCTTCCAGGCCCACTCGCGGAGTTGCTCCGCCTGCGGGCCGCTGCTCGCCGAAGTTGAGGCGGGCCGCAGCTGGCTGAAGGATCTCACGGAGGTGGAGCCTCCAGCCGGTCTGGTCAACAACATTCTGGCGTCCACAACGGGCGTTGACACCCAACGCCTGCGGGTCAACGTGTTCGCGCCGCAGCGAGTCTCTCTCTGGGAGCGTGCACAGGCGTGGGCCTCGGCCTGGGTTGCGGAGGTTGTCCAACCAGTCTGGGCCACCGTCCGTCAGCCGCGGTTCGCCATGTCGTTTGGCATGGCGTTCTTCTCGCTGTCGGTCGGGTTGAGCGTCCTCGGCGTCAAACCCGCCGACTTGCGCCAGCTCAGCCTGCGTCCTGCGGCCATCCGCCATACGTACTACAATACGCAGGCCCGCGTAGTCCGGTACTACGAAAACATTCGCTTCGTGTATGAGGTGGAATCCCGCGTCCGCGAATTCAAGCGCGATGTCGCTCCCGCCGAACCACGATCGGGTGAAGCCGCTCCGGACAAGAAAGACCACAAGAACGACACAACACAACAGCCCGAGCAGAAGCAGGAGCGCAACTATAGCCAGACCGAGAACCATCTCATTCTCGCTGGCGCTCCTCTGGGTCCATCTGTCGTCGATCCGTCAAATCCGGATCTGCCTGTAGTGTCGGTGACCACGTACAGGAGGTTCGTATGAACTGCGCCACGCACCCAGATACCGCCGCAGTCGCGTTTTGCCGCACCTGCGGCAAACCGCTCTGTTCGAATTGCACAAGAGATGTTCGCGGAGTCGTCTATTGCGAACCTTGCCTAGCCGCGCGCTTGGAAGGAACCGCGCCGACAGCCGCATTCGTGCCGCCGACGCAAGCTGGATACACGCCCATCGGCACGCCTTCGGGGGTCGCACCAGCAGCACCTTTCAGGCCGGCGGGCAGTGGCGGGCCGCATCCCGTCGTCGCGGGCATTCTTGCCGGATTCTTTCCCTTCGGCGTGGGCGCAGTCTACTGCTCGCAATACGCAAAGGGATTAGCGCACCTGCTCATCTTCGCGATGCTGATCTTCGCCACCAATCATGCCGGCCGTTGGGACTTCATCTTCGGCCTCGGCATCGCGTTCTTCTACGTGTATCAAATCATCGATTCGGTCCGCACCGCGCGCGCTCTGCAGGAAGGCCGTCCAGCTCCAGATCCTTACGGCTTGGCTTCCACTTTCAGTATGGGTTCGGCCAGCGACAAAGGCGAATCCAGAAGCGTTCCCGCAGTAGCGATCATTCTCATCGGCTTAGGTGTGCTCTTCCTGTTGCATACCATGAACATCTTCGAGTTCGGCCTCGACCGCTTTTGGCCGCTCATTCTGATTTTCTTCGGCGGATGGATGCTCGCCAAGCAGTGGGGCCTGATCTCTGGCCGCCGCTTCGGCTGCCAATGCGACCGTTGCCGCATGCGCCGCATCATCGGCCCATCTGTGCTTATCACCATCGGCACGCTCTTCCTGCTGCAGAGCCTCAACGTGGTCGACTTCGACCGCACATGGCCTGCGATCCTGCTCGTAATCGGCATCGTCAAACTGCTGCAGAGCAACGCCTCGTCCGTCGGACACACAGGCCCGTTTCCGCCGGCCATGCCCGGAGTAGCGTCGCCGCCGCCCCCAGCGCCACCGGCGGATTCCGGCACGCCGGCTTCGGGGGAGGTGCGCAATGTCTAGCGTGCAAACTCCAATTCAGCCGCCCATCGCGCCACTTCCGCCGCGCCGCTATCGCCGCTCGTTCTCCGGCCCGGTGGTTCTGATCGTCCTTGGCGTCATCTTTCTCCTTGGCAACCTGCATATGCTGTCGTGGGCACGGATCGGGACCCTCTTCGCCCACTACTGGCCGCTGCTGCTCATCCTGTGGGGTGTCGTCAAACTCATCGAGCATCAGCAAGCCCAGCGCGACGGCCTTCCTTCGCGCGGCATCGGAGCGGGGGGAATTTTTCTCGTCATCATCATCGTCGTCTGCGGACTCATCGCCACCCAGACCCAGCGCTTCAATTGGGGAGAGATCCGCGACAATCTCAACATTGACGATCAGGATCTCGACAATATCTTCGGCGAAACCTACAACTACGACGATCATATCGAGCAGGATCTTCCTGCCACCGTCACCAACCTGCGCGTCAACAACGACCACGGCGCAGTCAGAATCAGCGCCGCCGACGACAACAAAATCACCGTCGCAGTTCGCAAGCGCGTTGGCTCGGACAACCAAAGCGACGCCGACAAATACAATTCAGAAACCAAACCGACGATTACCGCCGTCGGCAACATGGTAACGGTCGACGCAAAAACTCAAGCCGCCGGCAATCACCCGGTCCAAGCCGACCTCGACATTTCTATCCCTCGCAAGATGGCATTGCAAATCACCTCTCGCCGCGGCGCAGTCTCTGTAACGGAACGCGACGGCGACGTAGAAATCAACAACCAGCACGGCGAAGTTTCCGTCGAGGATGTAAACGGGAACGTAAAGCTCAACATCGAGAAGAGTTCGGCAAAAGTCGAACAGATCAACGGCGACGTCCACATCGACGGCCGCCTCAACGAAGTCTCCGTGACCGACGTAAAAGGTTCAGCCCAACTCGACGGCGAGTTTGAGGAGAGCGTAAAACTCGCCCGCATCGGGAAGAACGTGGCCTTTAAGTCCTCGCGCACCGATCTCGAATTCTCCCGCATCGATGGCGAGCTGGATCTAGATTCCGACGACCTGCACGCCGACCAACTAACCGGCCCGGTTCACCTGACCACGCGCTCCAAACAAATCCGCCTTACCGATGTTTCCGGCGACGTTCGCCTCGAAGACAACAACGGCGGCATCGAAATCTCTATGCGCTCACTGGGCAACGTGCAAATCGACAGCCGAAACGGCGACGTGCAGTTAAACGTTCCCGATAAAGCGGGCTTCCGCGTAGACGCCCACGCCCGCGACGGCGAAATCCAATCCGACTTCAGCGAGTTGAAAATTAACAACGGCGACCATGAAGCCACCGCCACCGGCCAGGTCGGCAACGGCGCCTCGCACATAGTCATCACCAACCAGCACGACGGAATAGAAATCCGCAAAGCTTCAGCCGGCACGCCGGCGACGCCCGCAATGCCAGCCACACCGAGCAAGCCAGCGAAATCGCTACCCGCGCCGAAAGCAAAAGTAGAACCCACGGAAAATTAAGTGGGCGGAGCGCTGCAT
>Ga0208690_1000036_pt1 | contig 31424 bp, 31 predicted proteins | sample June2015DPH_16_1_2_FD_184712 | JGI IMG/M metagenome (GOLD analysis project Ga0208690, IMG submission 184712) | Peatland microbial communities from SPRUCE experiment site at the Marcell Experimental Forest, Minnesota, USA - June2015DPH_16_10... | ecosystem: Environmental > Terrestrial > Soil >...
CCCGGGTTCTTCAGTCGCTTAACGAGACAATCGGGAAGGGCGCGAAGTCAATTCGGCATTAGCCGCCGAGGTTCTCGTCTCCAAGACCCTCCGGCTCGGGAGGCAGACCCATTCGCTGCAGCAATGTATATGCCAATGATTCCTCCGGTTTGGATGAAGTCTCCGCACTTGCGGGATACAATCCCACCATCTCAAACAAATACTTGGCCGGCGCCAGTTCCCCATCTATCGCCAACTCGATCAGCTTACCCACGATCTCAATCGCCGACCCGCGCACCAGATCGGAAATATTCGTTCGCGCCTCTGCAAAATCCTTCGGGACGGTCGCGGCGATTCTCGGCGAGATCTCCCGAACTATGCTCCTATTCCTCAAGGTCCTCTTCGCCAAGCGTGTGGGTCTCCGCTTCTTCTTCATAGGATTCCTCCCCTAAATCTTTATCCGAGCCGCGTGATCAGGCTCGACCAAAAACACAAAAGACGCGCCGGTCAGCGCGTCTGTTTTAGTATTTCTTTTTTCTTTACTCTATATATTCAGAATAGCATTCTGCAATGGGTCAAAGGGACATTTTTGCAGAATTATTTTCGCCATCGTATCAATCACTTAACCTCTTCACGCCCTGCTCTGCCTCTTGACAACATTTTGAACATAAATTTCTCGCCCACTCAATCCCCACGCAAGGTTCCGGCTAGCAAAAACAAGGCGCGCCGTTTTCAGCGCGCCTCGCAAATGGTCCGTCTTCTGCCCACCGGTTTAGTCCGGAAACTCCATCAGCAGCCCAACCCCCAGGAAGTATTCGCTAAGCAGGTCCAGCACCTCGGGCATTCTGCGCTGGATCGTCTTTCGCGAGCAGTGCAGAAGATACGCTGCCTTGTCATAGCTATGCTCCTGCAAGAGCACCCGCGCGACCAACTGCTGATCCCAATATTCTAACCGCTCCAGCACCTTTTCAACATCTCTCACAAAAATCACCCGATCCTCAAATGTTACCGATCGGTAGGATGTGACCGTAGCGCGGAAGAACTCTCGTCCCACAATCGAGGGCAACCTTCCCGTCTCCAGTGAGAATCGCTGATACCGATGCAGCAATCGAATCGTTCGCTTGCGATAAAACCACAACTCCGGATTGCTCACTGCATTCTCAGCCCACCGCGCTGGCTCTGGGTCTGTCACGCCCGTAGGCTGATGTGCCGGCGATTGCGGCCATTTGACGTCCTGCGGAATCCCATGACCCCCTCTGTCGTCGACGGGCCAGAATTTCGGCTCTTCACCCGCCGCCGCGATCCATGCCACAACATTCCTCATGCCTCCTCCCCGGCGATATCCTGCAACTCTTCGTCGCTGAGAAGTTCTTCGAGGTCACTAATTGCTCCGTAACCCTCCTCTTGATGTGCTAAGGACGCATCCAAACGATGCGAGGCGGGCGGCATTTCCGCAATCTGCCGCGCACAACCCGAGCAATAGATCTGCGCCCCGCCCATCGGCCGCAGCCACAGTCCGCCACACCGTTCGCAATACTTCAACTCGAAACTTAGCTTTTCTTCCCCTTCGGGTTTTCGTTTCATTACTCCCCCAAACTCCGGCTTAAATCCGGCTGGTTGATACGCCACTGAATGTGAGCAGAGAAAAGCCCTGCGCCCGGTTCTCGCCATCACAGCGAAGGCCGGACACAGGGCTCGTTTCTCTTACGATGACCTGCTTGTGCTATTTAGTTCAATGAGAACAACGCGATCGCTCTCCGCTTAACTGGAAGAATCGCGAACCGACATCGACACTGAATCCCGGTGCCGAAAAAATCCCTCCTCATAGCCGGATTTCAAGACGCGTCCATTCTGTACCACCACGCTGACTCGCCCGCTGAACTTTAACGACTTCAGCAGGCGCTCCATTGCGCTCGAGAGTACCTCCGCTGATTGCACCTTTCTCCGAAACTCGACAAAATTTTCCCCATCGTTCGCACTATCCGAGCCAGACATTGCGTCAATCCCCCGAAAACAAAAGTTAAGTTATACGATGGGCCGATAGTATAGCTCCCGATTTTTGCGGTCAAGGTTGTAATACCTAAGCGGCTGTGGAAATCTTAATGAAATTAGCGAAATGCTATACAACCCATGCTATACTCCCACCTATGAAATTCAGGTTACTGCAAGAGAATCTGCGCAACGCTCTTTGGGAGCGTATCGAGGAAGGCGATCTCACCGGTCTGCGCCTGGCCCAGCAAACCGGTTTCAAGCAGGCGCACATCTCCAACTTCCTCAACCGCAAGCGTGGTCTCAGCATCGAAGGGATGGATAAGGTTCTCGCTGTCCAGCATCTTTCCGTGCTCGATCTGCTCGATCCCTCCGAGGTCAACAAACGTGCGTCTATTCTGCCTCCCAGCAATGACGAATTTCAAAACGTGATTCTCGCAGATGGAACCATCGCCGCGACCGAACCCCTCATCACCAGCATGCACGTGAAGGAAATCCTGAAGTTCAAGAAGACATTTCTCAAGAAGCTGAAGCCCGAACTCGATGGCGATCGCGAAAACTGGGAGCGCTTTGTAGTCATCAAAGCCGATGGCCGCGAAGGCATGAGCATGTACCCCCGCCTTCTACCCGGCGCTACGCTACTCATCGATCGCCACTATAACTCCCTCAAACCCTACCGTAAGGGCGAATCCAATATGTACGCCGTACTCAAGGGCGGAACCTGCACCGTCAAGTATGTGGAAACCGCCGGCAATCATTTAGTTCTGCGCCCGCATAACCAGGCCTATCCCATCGAAGTGCTGACCATGGACGAGGATAAGTCCGTTTCCGACTATCTCGTCGGTCGCATCTGTTATGTTGGCATTGAAACCTAGATACTTTGCTGGAAGTTATCTAAGAAGCGTCGCGATTTCAGGCGGCTTGTTTATTTCCGCCGCGGTCCCTTCGGCGGCGATTTGATTTTGGCTGGCGCAGTGCTTCAGCGCTGCCATTTCAATCTCATTTCACTTGCGGCTTCAACCGCTGAGGTGAACGTTCGATCCTCACTCCGCATTTAAGCTGTCAAACATCTTCCACAACCTGTCTGCCGTTGCCCGATAAATCAAATACCCATTTCCCGCATCCGAAGTTTCGCGAAACAACAACTCCCCTCGCCCATCTCCATCCGCATCGACAACATCAATCAGCTCCAGCCGCGGCGTCACATCCAAATGAAACCTGTCGGTAACTCCGGAATAGAGTTTCTGCAAATTGCCGTAGATGTCAGTCCGAGCCACGACGGTAACGCTATAACTTTCCGGCGCAGTTGAAGCCGCTCCCGGCAGGTGCGCCTCCGCACTCAAAATCATCACCAGTTGATTGGTAAGCCACATATCGAACCCGCGAAACTGAACGTTCTCCAATACCGGCTCCGCCTGCTTGGCCGTCGTTTTTCCTTTGACCGCAACAGTCTTCGACCCTGATGGCCGCGCCACAATCTGATTCTTCACCAGCGCAGCCGCGTATGCTCGAACCTCACCCTGCGCTAGCTTGACCATCTGATCGCGCCGCTCCTCTTTTTCACCTTCCTTCCAAAAAAACTTGTACGACTGCGGCTCCGGGCCGGCGGCATCGGAAATCGCCGTCATTAACTTCACAGCCTCACCATTCATCCCAGCCGCAGAATTCGCAACCTCTCCCTCCGCAACTTTCTTCGCTGCAACCGTATCTGCCTCATCGGGCGGCGCCTGCGTAGTTGGTTTGCCACGCCGCAACGTCGGCCGGTAATAATTCTCCCCCGCTCCACCGCCAGAAGGCGCCGCTTCAGTTGGCTGGGTGCTAGTTGGCTTCCCAGAAGTCGGCCGACCGGCCGATGTCGGCGCCGAAACTGGAGCCGACGCTGGCTTTCCATCGGAACCCTTGTCCCCAGCCGGGGCTGCGCTCGGCTTCGACGCATCCCCCGACGACCCAGTAGTCGAACCACCACTGCCGGATCCAGAAGACGCCGTACCCGTCCCACTCGACTTGTCCCCAGTTCCTGCAGTCGAACCACCCCCAGCACTGGAATCTCCCGGTTTCGACGAAATTTTTTTCGTAAGCCGCGGCGGTTCATCTCCGTTATCGCTGCTCAACCCAACCGGCACGTCTTCAGCTTTGCGCCTATCTTTCGCCGCCTCCGTCCCCGGAGGCAAATAACTGCCCGTGCCCACCCACGGATGTGCGCTCCCCGGACTCTTGCTATGCAGCGCCCCATTCACGGTAAATATCCCCTGCGAATCGCCCCCCTGTTCCACTTCGTAAACAATCCCGGTTCCCAGCGCCATCGGGATCGGGTCCGCCTTATAAGCGCTGGCGTCATAAAACCTCCCGTTGATCAAAATGGCAATCGGAATCAGCGTTCCTTTGCTGCCATTCAGCTGCACAACGCCGACCGCCCGTGGCTCCTTCCCCCTGGGTTTCTTATTTGCCTGTGGCAAAGTCTTGCGCGGAACGATTAGCGGCTGCTCATCTTGGCCCACAGCCTGCACCGCAAGTGCGGCAAACAGGATTAAAATTGCGATCAGCGGCGTAAAGAAGCCCGAAGCTGCCAAACACGCCCTTAACCCTGATTTCCTTGGAAGAGAGATACTCATGAACATCAATGATAAAGCTCCCGACTTTACTTTACAGGACGAGAACGGAAACGAAGTCTCGCTAAAGAGTTTGCGCGGCAAAATCGTAGTCCTCTTTTTCTACCCCCGCGCCGATACTCCTGGATGCACCATCGAGGCCTGCGCCTTCCGCGATACCTATAAACAGATTCAAAAAACCGGCGCCGTGCTGCTTGGCATCTCCCCCGACACGCCGAAAGCACAAAAGAAATTTCAGGATAAATTCGATCTCCCGTTTTCCCTCCTCGCCGACGCAGATAAGAAAGTTGCGGAAGCCTTCGGCGTAGTCCAGGAAAAAAATATGTACGGGAAAAAAGTCATGGGCATCGCCCGCACCACTTTCGTGATCGGTCCCGACGGCAAAATCCAGCACATCTTCCCCAAAGTAAAGCCGGACGGGCACGCCGTCGAGGTGTTGGCTTACCTTAAGGAGTCGGCCAAAGGCGCCGCCTGATCGATCCTGCGTGGGTAGCAATAAGAGGGAGGGACGCTGTTATATTAATCGGTCGCACAATCATTAGATGTGAGTCGAGCGCGCGACATCCCTTGCCGCGCGCTGTATTTGCTGGCAGTCACATTTGAGTCTTGTGTATAGGAGCCACGATGCCGTCCACAACGTCTCGAAAGGCTGAGCAGTCGCGCCGTCTGCAGCAGCGTGCCGAAAGTATGATTCCCGGTGGAGTGAACTCGCCGGTACGTGCCTTTGGCTCCGTCGGAGGCGACCCACCGTTCATCGTGCGCGGCAAAGGGTCGCATATCTGGGACGCCGACGAAAACGAGTTCGTCGATTACGTCGGCTCGTGGGGTCCATTGATTCTCGGCCACGCCGCCCCGGATGTCCTCGACGCCATTTTGGGCGCGGCCGTGAACGGCACAAGCTTCGGCGCGTCCACCCCGTCCGAGGCCGATCTCGCCGAACTTGTCCTTTCGGCTTTTCCTCATGTGCAAAAGATCCGCTTCGTGAGTTCCGGCACCGAAGCCACAATGTCCGCCATCCGCCTGGCCCGCGCTTACACCAAACGCAAATACATTGTGAAGTTTGAAGGCTGTTACCACGGCCACTCCGACTCCCTCCTCGTAAAAGCTGGATCGGGCGTGGCCACTCTCGGCATTCCGGGCTCCGCGGGAGTTCCCGAAGAATTTACGCAATTTACCCTGGCTCTGCCCTTCAACGACATCAAAGCAGTCGAGTACGCCTTCCAGAAGTTCAAACATCAAATCGCCTGCGTAATCGTCGAGCCGGTAGTCGGAAACATGGGATGCGTCCCCGCCGCCGACGATTATCTCGTCGCCCTCCGCTTGATCACGGAACGCGAACGCAGCGTGCTCATTTTCGACGAAGTGATGACGGGATTTCGCGTAGCCTTCGGCGGGGCGCAAGAGTTGTACAACATCCGTCCCGACCTGACGACCATGGGCAAAATCATCGGCGGAGGCCTGCCAGTAGGCGCCTACGGCGGGCCCAACGAAATCATGAATCTCGTAGCCCCGCTAGGCCCCATGTACCAGGCGGGCACTCTCTCGGGCAATCCGCTGGCCATGGCGGCCGGCTGCGCCCAGTTAAAACACCTGCGCGACAACAAGCAGGAGATTTACTCGCGAATTGACAAGTTGAGCGCACAACTCGTCGAAGGCGTTGCATCCGCCGCAACAGACGCGAGCATTCCCCTCTGCTACAACCGCGTAGGCTCAATGTTCACCTGGTTCTTCACAAAAGACCCGGTGACGGACTGGGATTCAGCCTCAAAATCGGACACGCAGGCTTTCGGCAAATTCTTCCGCTCCATGCTTGACAGTGGCGTCTACCTGCCCCCATCCCAGTACGAAGCAGCGTTCCTCGGATCAACCCACACCGACCATGACGTCCAGCAGACAATAGCCGCCGCAAAGCAATCGTTCGCGGCCATGCGGCCCTAGCACGGCAAAGCTGCCGAAACAGCGCGATTCGTATCAGGGCATCGCTTCAGCAATGCCGGAACTGCAGCAAGAACCGGAGCCGGTTTCAACCCCTGCGCTCCCCGAATGACTTTCGGCAACGGCCCGGCGGGAGCCCTGCCGACGATAAGAAACTCTCTAGCAGGACTCTCGCTGATAACTCTCTAACTTCTCCCCGCCAACGCCAACATCTGCGCAACTGTAACGAACCCAAACCCGTCACCCTTATATCGCGTGATCAAATGATCGGTAGCGATAACGCTCTGCGAACGATCCGCACCCATCTGCTTGTGCCCGCCATCGTGCAGCAGAATCACATCCCCACCCCGAATCTTCTTGCTAACTTTTCTCTCGATCACAGCAGCAGGAGGCGCATTCCAGTCGTACCCGGTGACGTTCCACATCACCGGTACCAACCCGAGCTCGCGTCCAATGCGCAGCACAGCCGGCCGCCGCCCCCCGAACGGTGGACGAAAAAGATCGGACACCTCCACGCCAGCATCCCCCAGCGCAGCCGTGCACTCAGTAAGCTCACGTCTGATCTCAGCTTCGCTCTTGAAAATCAGCAAAGGATGAGTCTCCGTATGATTTCCAATCGCATGTCCCGCCTGCGAAATCTCGCGCACGATATCCGGCCGCTGTCGCACATAGCGTCCGATCAGAAAAAAAGTCGCGCGCACTCCGTGCCGGGCAAGAACATCGAGCAATCGCAACGTATGCCGATCGTTTGGGCCATCATCGTAAGTAAGCGCCAGCTCTCGCGAACCGGCAGCAAGGCCTGTGAATGTTTTCCCGTACCACTGCGCAGTCGGCACCATCGACTGATAGCCTGCGGCAACGGCCGCAGCCGTGCAAACTGTAGTAGCGGCAAGAGCGAACACGTCCGAATTCTAAAGGATTTTCAATTTTCCATGCGAACTACAGTGCGGGAAATCAACCTCTCCTCGCGTAAATCGGCGCGTCATCCCGAAGTCCCGCGTTTTCACCAGCGGGACGATCGATCTCCGTATGCTCAAAGCCGTCCCAGATGCTCCTAGCCCTAATCCCTGTTAACTCATCCCGCAATTGCCTGCGAACCCCATCCGAGCTATCCTTCCAGTTCCGAAATTTTTCCTAAGACATGGCGAACCTTTTCGATTTGCCCCGTTACATCGCGGTCGAGGGCCCGATTCGAGTAGGCAAGAGCACCCTGGCACGCATCCTGGCCGAGCGCCTGAATGCCCAACGGGTCATGGAGCCGGAATCCAACCCTTTTCTAACCGCGTTTTACGAAGGGGAACGTGGCGCCGCGTTCCAAGCCCAGTTCACCTTCCTGGTCCAGCGCTTCCAGCAATTGCAGGCGCTCGACATGGCCGCCGCATCCCAGAAAACAGTGGTCGCCGACTATATTTTCGAGAAAGACAAACTCTTCGCCTGCCTCAACCTCACCGACCAGGAACTCGATACCTACAACCGCTATTACAATCTCTTTCGCGAAAAGCTCCCCACGCCGGACCTAGTCATTTATCTGCAAGCCACACCCGAGGTGCTGAAGAAGCGTCTAAGAAAAAAGAACGCCCCCGGGGAGCGCGCCGTCAGCGACGAATACTTGGAAGAAGTAGTGAAAGCCTACGAACACTTCTTCTTTCACTACACCTCCTCGGATCTACTAATCGTGAACACCTCAGATATCGACTTCGTGGATCGCAACGAAGACTTACAAGAGCTGTTACGCAAAGTCTCCGAGCCCATCAAAGGAACGCAATATTTCTTGCCATTAGGCGGCCAGGAAGCACTAGGAGCCTGAAACGCGCTCAACCGATTTACTCTGTGCGCCTCTGTGTTCTCTGTGTTTCTTAAACTGACCCTTCCACTCAAAAATCGGAGTCGATCATCGACGTTTCCGCGGCAAGCGAGCGACCGGCGTTATCACCAATCTTCCGCCCTCCGACCGCCACTCCACCTGCGTTCCCGCATGCAACTCCAAACGCTCACGCAACGCAACGGGAATCGTGACACGCCCCTTCGGACCGATACGAAAGGGATAAATCTCGACCCTCTTTTCGCTCATAAAGCGAACATCGACATCCGCCCGCTTTGACGTTAAAATACCCCTAGCATCCACGACGATGCTGAACAGGCTCTATCCGGCTGGCCGGAGGGGCACTGGAGGGCAAATGAGTATCACTCCGATCGGCGGACGTATCCTCGACGAAGGCCGCCGCAAGATCACCACTGCTTTTCTCCGCGAACAGAAACTCCGGCACGAACCCATCACCTGCCTTACTGCCTACGATTACGCCACCGCTCGTCTGCTGGACGAATCCGGAATCGAGATGATCCTGGTCGGCGATTCCCTGGCCCAGGCAATGCTAGGTTACGAAAACACGCTCTCCGTCACGGTCGACGAGATGCTGCACCACGTGAAAGCAGTTCGCCGCGGCGTAAAGACCGCTCTGCTCCTGGCCGACATGCCCTACGGCTCCTATCACGTTGACGATGGCGAAGCCCTGCGCAACGCCACCCGCTTCGTAAAGGAAGGTGGGGCCGAAGTGGTGAAAATCGAAGGCGGAGAAAAACGAGCCGACCTCATCCGCCGCATCGTCGATGCCGAAATTCCTGTAGCCGGCCACATCGGCCTAACGCCGCAGTCAGTAAACGTAATGGGCGGCTACAAAGTACAAGGCAAAAACCTGAGCGGCATCGAGCAACTGATGCGCGACGCTGTCGCGCTCGATCGTGCCGGCGTGGCTTGCATATATCTCGAGGGCATTCCGCGCGAGGTAGCGGCAATGATCACCGCCGAAGTAAGCACACCGACCATCGGCATCGGCGCCGGCCCCGACTGCGACGGCCAAGTCCTGGTCTTCCACGACATCGTGCACCTGACCTTTGGCCCTCCGGCAAAATTCGTCCGCCGCTATGCCGACGCGTCCGCTGTAATCAAGGAGGCAGTACAGGCATTTCGCGCGGATGTGAAGTCCGGCCAATACCCTGCAGATGAAGAGTCCTATCATCTACCAAAAGAGACGAAGGCAGGACTGGACACAGTATTAGCGCGCAAAAGGTTAATGACTAGATAAGCCGGCTCGCTTTGAGGACCGAAGCGATGGTCATCTCGAAGCCCGGCGTTTCTTACCAGCGGGGGGAAAGATCTCATCCTCAAGCTAGCTGGCCCGGCCCCGCTGACAGTGCTACGCTATTTGCTAAGGAGGCTCTATGTTGCTCCCAGCGATATTCCTTCCGTTCTTCGGTTTCAGCTTCGTAATGTATTTTCTGCCCTCGATCGTCGCCTTCGCGCGAAATAAACGCGATACCACAGCAATCCTTCTACTCAACATCTTTCTCGGCTGGACGTTGATCGGCTGGATCGTAGCGCTGATATGGGCTGCGAAAAACGACGTGCCGATGGTGGTGCGGTGAGATTTTTTGCGGCAAAGAACTCGCTGATAAAAGTAAGAGTGTTGTTCAGCGCACTTTTGCTCCTAAGCAGTGCGTCAATAGCCTGTTCAAGTCGGAAAGCTCCCCCCGCACCGGAGGCCGTCGACGTTCTGAAGGCTGTTGCCCCGGCCGACCCGGCAAAGCTCCCTCCTCTTCAGGAGTCCAAACACTGGAGCAATCCTTATCTCGTGATCCGCCCGCAAACGGTAGGTCTACTAACGGACGTCACCGCGAACGAAGAACAGCTACTCAAGCCGGAAGAAGTTTTGAATGCCCTGGCGCAATTGCCCCGATCTGCCTGGCCCTACGGGCGCGCGGTGGCCGTTCTGGTCGATTCGAAGCCGGCGAATTCCGAGCAGGATAAAGTTGCGCTGCGGCGGAATCGCGGCATCGTTGCCGGTGAACTGCAAAGCGCGCAGATCGCAATCGACTGGGTTCCCACCTCCTGAAACAAATCCAAATCAATGAAAGTCTGCACCACTATCGAAGAGATGCGCGCAGCCTCTCGTGCTGCTCGCGCTGGCGATAAGCGCCTGGGTTTTGTGCCCACCATGGGGGCGCTGCACGAAGGCCATTTATCCCTGGTGCGAACCGCCACGGCCAACTGCGACATCCTAGCGGCCTCGATTTTTGTAAACCCGACCCAGTTCGCTCCCACGGAGGATCTTGCGAAGTATCCGCGCAATTTCGAACGCGACTGCGAACTTCTCGATAAAGAAGGCGTGGCCCTGCTATTCGCACCTTCCGTCGAGGAAATGTTCCCCTCAGGCGCGGTAACCTGGGTGACGGTCGAAGGCCTGAGCGACAAACTCGACGGCCGATCAAGGCCGGGGCATTTCCGTGGCGTAACCACGGTCGTCGCAAAACTTTTTCACGTCATCGAACCCGCTGCTGCCCTTTTTGGCCAGAAAGACGCCGCGCAGCTTGCGATTGTAAGGAAGATGGTCCGGGATTTGAATTTTCCCATCGAGATTATTTCCTGCCCTATTGTCCGTGAAGAAGACGGCCTGGCCATGAGTTCCCGCAATGCTTATCTAAATACGGAGCAGCGAGCGCAGGCCCGCGTGCTGTATCACACGCTGTGTCGCGTCCGGCAGTTGTGGATTAGCGGCGAGACCGCCCCGGAAAACCTGCTGGCTGCCGGTCGCGACCAAGTTGAAAAGGAAAAGTCTGCGCGGCTCGACTACCTGGAAATTGTCGACTCCGAAAGTCTGGACCCTGTAGCTAAAGTCGGTAAAGGCGCGCTCCTAGCGATTGCCGCAATCGTCGGATCGACACGCCTTATAGACAATTTCATACTCTAGCAAGTCAAGTCTCGAGAAGACTTTATCGGAGGCGGGAGTCATCGTGTTGGAACTGTCCAATGGGCTGCCGTATCCGCGGCAGCGGTTGGCTCAGGTGAAATCTGTTCCCTCACCAAGCTCTCAATATGCGACCACAAGCGGGCATCGCACTCGCTCTGCATGTGGCCGGGAGCAAAGATACGGTACCACCGGGAAGCTTCTGGGCACTGCACAGGATTCTTCCTGTAATCGACGAGGTAGTTGCCGAGGATTTCTGTCTTTGCGGGATCAGCCGCCGTGATCTGCCGGCGTCCGTGGAGAACGCCTTGAGTTTGAAAGAAATTCACCGCTTGCGCAACATTGTCGGGAATCACCGAATCGTTTTGCCACAGCTTCGCAACGCTGTCCACTTGTACGGTCAGCCGAACCGGAATACCCTGCTGGCGAAGATCCCGCGCCAGCAGCACCGCCGCAGCCGCGCCCCAACTGTGCCCGAACAGAACGATCCGCGCATGGTCCTTCTCTTCCTTCGAGAGCACACCATCGTGATCGACATCCAGCAAGTGGACAATCAGTTTATAAGCCTGTTTTCTCCGACGGTTTTCGAAAACGCGTACGTAAGTTCCTGACGGGGAGCTTCCGCGAATCCGCTGCGCAAGTTTCACCGGCCCATGGTTCTGATTGTCGGAGCTGATGAACCCGCCAACAAACCCGATGACGATATTGGAAGGGCCAGAGGAAGAAATGGCTGCCTTGGCGACACCAGCCTCAAGAGCACGAGCCAGAAGAGAGAGTGACGTCGCAGCGATAACCAGAGCGACGACTACCGCCGCAAAAAGCCGGCTCCAAAACTGCCCCGAGCGATGCATGCTCAACTCCTAGCTTCCGAACTAGTAAGATGACCTGCCCGATCGGAGGGATGCGCTAAACTTGATCGGCACTGGGTCCGTTTTCCCTCAATGAAACAGATCGACAGGTCAATGAAAGGCTTTAGCGGCAAGCCTTTTCGCTCAATCGGCCCGGCAAAGAGTTTACACCCGTTTGTCAATTCCTAAGCCGCCCGCGTAATGCCGGACCCTTGCCGGCTTCCCGACATCAGCGCAGCCCACCTCATCTAAAATCCTATGACGGAGTCGGAAATCGCCTTCCCGAAACAAATACATTTCCTCCAAGAAAGTATCGAAGCGGCTGTTCCGCAGCTTTGCTGATTCCGATCCGCGAAGTAATCTGCACCCTCCCCGCGCGAGACCCGTCATCGCCAATCCACAAGCCCGAAGCAGGCGAAGTCAAATCGCCACCGTTATCCCGTGCTCGCGTAATGCCAAAGGCTTGGGCCAGTCGGCCCGGGCCACTCGTGAGTTTGGGCAAATCACGAGGGCCAGATAGCGCAATGTTCCGAGCTCGAGCCATCTCTTCGATCCCGAGCAGCGGTTCAAGCGCTCGAAACAAAACCGATCCGGCCTTTCCCTCGCGCTCGCAGGTAACATTCAGACAGTAATGATTGCCGTAAATGAAATAAACATACGCGTACCCCGGAGGCCCAAACAGCACGGACGTGCGCGCTGTATTTCCCGCAGCCGCATGCGCTGCAGGATCATTCACTCCGAGATACGCTTCGACTTCGACCACGCGGCCCGCAAGACGCAAGCCATCTTCATCGCGAACCAATACCTTGCCCAATAATTCGCGCGCCACGGTGCGAGCGCCACGCCCGAAAAAAGCGTGGTCTAGGGGCTCAATTGCGCCAGAGCTTCGAATTAACGAAATTTTCATCCTCCTGCCACGATCCTGCAACATGGGCCGCGTAACTTCAAGGTTATCAAGTTGCCCTTCTAACCGGGAGGGTTCAAGGACGGCTTCGGGGGCTCCGGGCTGTCCTTATTTCCTTATTCCTTTCCTGTTCCGCTCGGCATCCCTTATTTCAAGTACGCCCGCACCAACCCAATCAAGTCCTCTCCCAGTTCTTCCGGGGACTCCATCTCGTGCTCCGGATTCATCATGTGCAAACGGATGTGATCTTCCAGTATCTCCGCCATCAACCCGTTCACGCCTCCGCGAATCGCCGCCAGCAGCATCAAAATGTCGGCGCATTCGTCTCCCGCGGTCAAGGCGCGCTCCACTGCGGCGAACTGTCCGCGTATCCGCTTGATGCGGAACAGCAGCTTCTGTTTCTCCTTCGATATCACCAGAATTTTGTCCTGCATTTTTCCCACTTCCTCGTCTAATTTTTCTTGTTGATACCCTAGGGGGGTATGATATAACACGAACAGTCGGGAAATCTACCCGAGAAAGGAGGGCAGAAAATGGCTTGCATCGCTGTGCTGGCACAACCAATGGCGGTGACGACGACGCGGTTCACGCGCGAAACCTGCTGCGAAGCATCCGCTTGGTGGCGGCCGGAATTCAATTCCGAATCCCGGCCCCTGCGCATGAACTGGGTCGTGGTCGTCGACAACAAGAGCAGCCGCCGTCTTCGCATGAATTGGGCGGCAGATCAGGAATTGAAACAAGCCCTGGGGCTTGTAATGTTCCTTTAACTAATCCTGCGTAGGCTCATCTGGCAAGGCGCCGCCCAATGGATGCGCTCTGGGCGGCACTTGCCACACGCCATACAGTTAACTATAGTTAACCAATTGGGGTTTGCCGCCGTTTAATCACGTTCGTGAGTGATAATCGTCACAACGCAGGGTGACTGTCGGCATTGCTGCGAAACTTGCTGACTGGCTAGTCTGTGATTATGAAATTGAATTTCATTTTCAACATCGTAGCGCGTCCGCAAGCGGTAGAAGTTCGGGCCGCGTTGGGTAGCGCCGGCCTCTGGCCGGCTGTCCCGCGGGCGTCCCGCCCGCGGAGCCGTAGAGAACGCCGCGCTACTAACCTGTCCCTTGCCCTGGTGTGCATCTTTATAATCTCCAGCTGTTTTCCTGCAATCGCCCAACAACCTGTGCCCGCAACGCCGTCGGACTCGACCCCGCAGTCCCCCGCCGCAGATCCGCCCGATCCCCCGCCCGACGTTTCCACCCAAACCATGTTCCCCCATTTCAAGAACTCCCGCTTCTGGCTATCCGGGCAAGCCAACTTCATTTTTCAAACCCATCCGCCGTTTCCCGCTCCCTACTCCGGCGTCCACAGTCTAAGTCCCAATTATGAAAAGGCCACATCACGCGTCCTGACGCTCTACACCGGCGTTCGCATCGACAACAGCACCGAGATTCTTGTCGACCTCGAAGAAGCCGGCGGCGCCGCGCTCACGCAGGGTTTCGGCCTGGCTGGCAACACCGACCTCGATATCGTTCGCAATCCTCTCCTGAGCAAAGCCCCCTACCTCGGCCGCGCTATGATTCACAAAGTCATCGCGCTCAGCAAAGACAAAATCGAGAACGATCGCAATTATCTTTCCCTCTTCGAAGAACTCCCACGCCGGCGCCTCGAGATCCGCTTCGGCAAATTCACCATGCCCGATTTTTTCGACATCAACTCCGTCGGCTCCGACACGCACTTCCAATTCCTTAACTGGACCACCGACAACAACGGCGCATGGGACTACGCCGCTGACACTCGCGGCTACACCGTAGGCGCAACCGCCGATTTCGAAGATCGCAACTGGGGCTTCCGCTTCGCCGAAGCGCTGATGCCCAAAGTGGCGAACGGAATCGACCTGGTGTACCGTCCGTGGCAGGTTCATGCGGAAAATTTCGAATACGAACTGCGCCGCGGCGCAATCCCCAAGAAAGCGGGAGTAGTCCGCCTCCTCGCCTACACCAATTACGCCAACATGGGCATCTACCGCGACGCCATTGCCACTTTCGAAGATGGTGTCACTCCAACGCCCGAAATCACTGCCCACCCCTGGCACATCACCCGCAAATACGGCTTCGGCGTTAACCTCGAGCAAAACCTAACCCGCTTTCTGACTGCCTTCGCCCGCGCCGGCTGGGATAATGGGAAAACTGAATCTTTCGCCTACACTGAAGTCGATCAAACCTTTGTCGAGGGAGTCGGCGCCAACGGCGCGTGGTGGCATCGCAAACAAGACCGCGCCGGCTTCGCTTTCGTCTCCAACGCCATCAAGAAGGACCATCAAACCTACCTGGCCGACGGTGGCCTGGGATTCCTGCTGGGCGACGGCCATCTAAACTATGGCCGAGAAAATATCGTAGAGTCCTACTACACCGCACATGTCTGGCGCGGCATCTACGTAGCTCCCGGCCTGCAACATATCAACAACCCGGGGTACAACCGAGACCGCGGCCCAGTCCTGGTCCCCACATTCCGCGCCCACGTGGAATTTTGAAAAGTAAATTGTCTGAGTGGAGCGGCGCTTCAACGCTACCGGCCGCGAAAGCGGCTTCAAAGTTCGCTGGAGACTCGCGATTCGTATCAGGGCATCGCTTCAGCGATGCCGTAAGCACCGCAGAAGTCAGGGTCGGCTTTTAGCCGCTGAGGCGACCCTGTGACTCCGCTTTATAAAGAAACTACTTCTCCACTCTCACGCCCTTCCAAAACGCCACATACCCTTTGATCTGCTTCGCCGCCGGCTTCGGCTCTGGATAAAACCAGGCCGCCCCAGCATTCTTTTTCCCATTCACTTCCACATCGTAATAACTAGCCGTGCCCTTCCACGGGCAAACCGTATGTGCATCGCTAGCTTTGAAATATTCCTTATGAATCGCCTCCGGAGGAAAATATTGATTCCCCTCCACCTCCACCGTCGCATCGCTTTCCGCCAGCACCACGTCTTCCCACATTGCTTTCGCCATAGTAAAAGTTTAGATTCCGGTCTTCATCAATCGCTTCACGAATCTGTCCCAGATCCACCATATCCAACTACGGCGTAATTTCAAACACCGTCCCGCCATTCGAGGCGCCACCGTTCGGCGTGGTCCCGTAAAGGTTTCCCGCCCCATCCAGGATCAAAGTTCCGAGCGGATAACTACCGTCGCCACTTCCCAAACCTCCAAACACATATAAGGTAGTCGCGTTCCACGCGCTTCCCACAGGAGATAGCTCGAACACGCTCCCCGTAGTCGTCCCGTACAAGTTGCCGGAAGAGTCCGATACCAGCGCGTTCAAGGGCCCGTAATAAGGTCCCGGAAGCGCATAAATCACAGTTTCCTTAAAGCCGCCTCCGCTCACGGGAGACAACTCAAACACCGTTCCGCATCCGTGGCTGCAGTTGGTATCTTGCGAACCGCCAGTGTACGTCGTTCCATACAAATTGCCCGCCCCATCAAGAATCAGGCCTGCTTCCGGCAACGCACCATCACCATGCGTTTCCGTGAAGGAGTGGAGCACCGTTTCCTTCCACCCCCCGCTCGAAGGAGAAAGTTCAAACACGCTGCCACAACCGGTTCCACAGTTGTCTTGACCGCTGCCGCCGCTGCCACCAGCCACGGTCGTGCCATACAGATTTCCGGCTCGGTCAAAAACCAAACCTGCCAACGGATTCTCTCCGTCGTTCGGCCCACCCGCAAAGTTATAAAGAATCGTTTTGCTCCAGCTTCCGCCGGAGGGCGACAATTCAAATACCGTTCCGCATCCGGAGCGATGGCATCCTGTTCCGCTCCCACCCAACTTTGTGGTGCCGTAGAGATTCCCTTCCCCATCGAGAATCACGCCTCCCAGCGGCAGCGATCCATCCACTCCACCTTGGAAATCGTACAAGTCTTTCCACACCCAACTTCCACCCGCTCCCGGCGACAACTCAAAAACGAGTCCGTTGCCCGTCGCGCCACCATATCCCGTCTCACCATACAGATTCCCCGCCGCGTCGAAGATCAAATTCGAAGCCGACGCACCATGTCCCATCTGCTGCGAGATCAGCCCAGTCGCAAAGTTATAGAGAATCGTTATCGTCCACTTGCCCGCGCCAGCCGGCGAAATTTCGTAGATCACTCCAAACCCATTCGCTCCCCCACCCACCGTCGTTCCGTAGTAATTCCCCGCTCCATCCGCCGCCAGGCCCCCCTCCGGGCCTCCGTTCCCATCGGCCATGTTCGTGATCGTGGTTTCTTTCCACGGCCCACTCGCCGTCGGCGTCAACTCAAACACCGTTCCGTTTCCGTTGAGGCCTCCACCAGTCTTCGTCGGCCCATAGAGCTTTCCCCCGGCTCCCAGAACCACCCCAAATTCCGCCTCGGCCCCATCTTTTCCGCCGGTGAAGTTCCATAGAACTTTTTGCGTCCACTGTCCGCCCGCACCCGGAATCAGCTCGAACACCGTCCCCGCATTCCCAAAATCCGCTGTTCCTCCACTGTCGGTGCTGCCATAAACATTGCCATCTTCATCAATCACCAGGCCGCCGGCAGGATACGCGCCATCGGTCCAGTTAAAGTCGTGCAACGGCGTCTCCGTCCAGGTCCCGTTCGATCCCTTCATTAGTTCGAATACCACTCCGCAACCCGATCCAAAACATCCTGTTCCGCTACCACCCCCGGCCACGCCGTAAATGTTGCCCGCACCATCAAATGTCAGCGGCCCACCCGGACCCACTCCTCCAGCTCCGCCGGTGAACGAATACAGCACCTGTTCCGTCCACACGCCACCGGATTGCGTCAACTCATAAACAACGCCCTGCCCGCTAGCACCTCCCAAACCAGCCGCCCCGTAAAGATCGCCGTTTTGGTCGAAAATTGGACCCCCGTTGGGACCCGACCCATCACTGCCGCACTGAAACGAATAAATAGCGCTCTCCGTCCAGCTTCCGTTCGACTGCGGCGTCAACCGGAACACCTGGCCGCATTTGTGCGCCCCGCCCGAGGCGGCGCCATAAAGGTTTCCCGCTTTATCGAAAACCATCCCGGTGCTCGGAGGCGATGAGAACGTCCATATCGTCGTTTCCGTCCACTGCCCAGTCGCTTTCGGCGTCAGCTTGAAAATCGCTCCATTGCCCGCGGTCCCGTAAAGATCGCCGGCCGCGTCAAAAACCAGCCCTCCCTGCGGGTTCGAGGTCGCACTATAAGGAAAGCTGTAGATCATCGTCTCCGTCCAGCCGCCATGCGAGTTGGGAGCGACTTTGTACACTCCACCTACTCCCACTGCCCCGCCAAGCCAGGTCACCCCATACAGATTTCCCGCCGCATCCTGCACCAGCGCACCGTTCGGCTGATAGCCATGCGGCAGCGGACTGAAATTAAGCAGGATCTTCTCCGTCCCCGCCGACGCAGTAACCGCACCCACCGCGGCAATTGCCGCCGATACAAGCAGTACGCGCAGAAGAAGGAACCTCATGGTTGATCGCATAGCGCAGACCTCCTGGAAATCGATAGACGCAAAATCAACATTCAATAAAGTCACTCAAGACCGGCGTTGGACAAAGAGGGGGAGAACGCAAGACGTGCGCCCGATTATACATCCGTACCCTGAGTACTCGGCGCCCTCTGTATTAAAAGATTTTCCGCTTGCTACAATCCAAAGGCTGGAGAGGATCGACCTCATGCCACAAACATCCACCGCCCTGGAATTCAACGGCCACTCGATGGCAGGCGCTCTGCAACGCGTCCTGGTATGTTCCCCGCAAACCGCAGGCTGGAAGGACTCGCGCGTCTCCCGCTGGCAAGAACTGGGATTCCACCACGCCCCGGACTTCTCGAAAGCCCAATCGCAACATGGATTTCTTTGCCGCGAGTTGCACTCCGCCGGGGCCGAAATCATCGAACTCCCACCTTCGCCCGATCTCACCCTGGACGCCGTCTACACCCACGACCCATCTCTCGCGACAGATGACGGGCTGATCGTCATGCGTCCCGGCAAGTCCAACCGCATCGCAGAAGGCCCGCAACACGCGACCGTCTGCCAAACTCTCAGCATTCCAACCCTGGCCACAATTTCCGCACCCGGCGCCACCGAAGCCGGAGACATCCTCTGGCTCGACCCCAAAACTCTTCTCATCGGCCAAGGCTACCGCACCAACGCCGCAGGCATTCAACAAATCCGCGACCTGCTAGCGCCCAAGAATATCGAAGTCCTCTCAGCCCCACTCCCTCACGGCCCCGGCCCATCCGCGTGCTTGCATCTAATGTCGCTGATCAGCCTGCTCGACGATCACACCGCGCTAGTCGATCTCCCCTGGCTAGCGGTCGAAACCGTAGAGTTCCTCCAATCCCGCGGCTTCAATTTCATCGAAATCGAGTATTCCGAACGCGAAACGCTAGCCTGCAACGTCCTAGCGTTAGGCAACAATCGCCTGATAGCTATCGAAGAAAATAGCAAGACAAACACCCGCCTCCGCAATGCCGGCTTCGACATCAGCACTTTTCCCGGCAGCGAACTCTGCATCAACGGCAGCGGCGGCCCCACCTGCCTCACGCGACCGTTGCTGCGTGGTTAAATCTTCGCCCTGTGGACCCTTTTCCCATCTACGTTCGCCAAGGCAGATCACGAACACGCTACAAGGTCGGATACATCAATGGCGTTGGCGTGATCGTGATCGAGCCGATCTTTGATGATGGAGCTCGTTTCTACGAAGGGCTAGCAGCGGTCAAGGTCGGCCGCCTCTGGGGTTTTATCGATGCCTCTGGAGATTTCGTGATACCGCCAACCCTGTCTGGCTGGGGCAGATTTCGTGAAGGACTCTCGATAACCTCAGTAGGAAAGACGGGGCTCAAAGCCGTCATAGACAAAGCCGGAAAGGTCGTAGTGCCTCCAAGACACCAACATCTAAATTCCTTTCACGACGGTCTAGCGGTCTTTGGAAACGGCAAAGGTATTGTCCCAACAAGATTCGGATTCCTCGACCCCAGCGGAAACGAAGCAATCCCTGCGGTTTTTCATGACGCAAAGAACTTCTCCGAAGGTCTGGCAGCGACAAGAGTAGGAAACCTTTGGGGCTACATTGAGCGATCTGGGGTCTTTAGGATCACTCCGCGTTTCGAGGCGACACGCACAGGGCCCAACCGCCCCGAGGAAACGGAAATTGGAAGTTTCAGTCAGGGTCTCGCTTTTGCCTGGGGAGGAAATGGCTACGGCTTCATTGACAGAACTGGCAACTTCGTAACGAGAAACGATTTCGCGGAAACCGAAGCGTTCCGTGAAAGCCGCGCGCGAGTCAGGCTTGGGCAAAAGAGATGTTTTGGCTACATCGACCCCTCGGGGACGATTGTCATCGAGGCCCGATTCCCTTCCGCCTCCGCATACTTCTCGGAAGGATTGGCCTCGGTTAAGGAACAAGAAGACAGACCAAATTTTTCAAAGGGTCATGCGTCGGTTAAGTTCGATCAAATGGCTCGAAGAGGATTTATTGACTTGAATGGAAATATGGTCATTGAACCGAGGTTCTTCAGCGCGCTGAGTTTCCAGGCCGGACTTTGCTTGGTCGAGACTGAAAAAACAATCGGATACATCAACAAGAAGGGAGAGTACGTTTGGGAAGCACCGTATGTTGAATATGGAATTGTTCTCTGAAATCTCGACACGGAGCGGGCTATTGCGTGACATCGGCGACGCCACCCTGACAAGCAGTCCACCATGAAAATCTACCTGATCGACGGCACCTACGAACTCTTCCGCCACTATTTCGCCGTGCCCTCCTCAAAAGATGTCAACGGCCAGGAAATCGGCGCAGTCCGGGGCGTCCTATTCTCGGTTCTGTCCATGATCGAAGCCGGTGCAACTCACCTGGGTGTCGCCACCGACCACGTAGTCGAATCCTTCCGCAACGATCTCTACCTCGGCTACAAAACCAGCGAAGGCGTCCCGCCAGAGCTGCTCTCGCAATTCCCGATCCTCGAAGAAGCGCTGCAAGCCATGGGAGTGCTGGTTTGGCCGATGGTCGAATTCGAAGCCGACGACGCGCTAGCCTCCGCCGCGGCCAAAGCCGCACAAGAAAATCAAGTCGAACAAGTAATCATCTGCACGCCCGACAAGGATCTATCTCAGTGCGTCGTCGGCACGCGCGTAGTTCAACTCGACCGCCGCCAGAACATACTTCGCGATGAATCCGGGGTAATCGAAAAGTTTGGAGTAAAGCCTACCTCGATCCCGGACTACCTCGCTGTTGTGGGCGACAGCGCTGACGGCTATCCCGGCATCGCCGGATGGGGCGCCAAAGCCGCATCCTCCGTGCTCTCCCAATACCCGCACTTGGAAGACATTCCGCGAGAACCATTTCGGTGGCTCCCATCGATCCGTCGATCCCGTTCCCTCGCCGAAGCCCTGTTCCACGCCTGGGACGACGCAATTCTATTTCGTACCCTGGCAACCCTGCGCCTTGACGTCCCCGTATTCGCAAACATCGACGACCTCCGATGGCAAGGCCCTCGACCGGAATTTGATCAACTATGCCAGCGCCTAAACTCTCCGGGCCTTGAGCGGACCGTCGCTCGATCCAGGAATAAAACGAATAAGTAATCCGACAATCCGCATGCCGGGAGTGCTACAATGTGTACATCTAAATACGGTAGAATCATGTCGACCACAATGACCATCCGGCTCGACGCCGAAACAAAAGACCAGCTTGACCGACTTGCCGAAGCCACGCAGCGCAGCAAGTCTTTCCTCGCCGCCGAGGCCATCCGTGAATACATCGAGACGAACGAATGGCAAATCGAAGAAATTAAAGCCGCCATAGCAGAAGCCGACGCAGGAGATTTCGCACCCGAAGGGGAAGTAAAGGCGATCACGGGCAAATGGAATGGCCGCGCCCGTTAGATGGCTGAGAACAGCTCTCAGAAATTTAGACGACGAAATCACCTACATCGCCTCAGACGATCCAAAAGCCTCTCGTCTAGTACTACGTCGAATTACGGACGCTGTATCCCTCCTCGGCGCGCAGCCGTCAATGGGCCGTCCGGGTCGCGTCCCCGGCACCCGGGAACTGCTTGTTCCAAAGACTCGCTATCTCATTCCCTATCGTTTTCGCCGCGGCACAATAGAAATTCTCCGTGTTTTCCACGCCTCCCGTCGTCCTCCAAAGCGCTGGTAACTAGAACCATGAATCTGGGTGCCCCACGCCTGCCCTGAGCGAAGCCGAAGGGTCTCGCTTCCTTTGCGAGAAGTGGGATTTCTCTCATCCAAATGATGCTTGATCACAAATCGCACACCGAGTCCCTGCTAAAATAACCAAGCATGCTTCTTCCCTTCGTCCGCGAACTCTTCACGGACGTAGAACATCTTCCCGCCTTCACGCGTGTAGCCTCCCACCTCAAGGAGGGCACGGGGCGCATTCGTGTCTCCGGCCTTACGCCCACGGCAAAAGCCTTGCTGCTAGTGCTGTTTCAGCGTGCAGCACAACGCCCCATCATCTTCGTAGTAAACGACAACCGCGCTGTAGAAGACTTAATTCCCGTCCTCCGCGGCTTCTGCGAACTAACCGCCGCCTGCGATCCCGACTCCATCATCTCGCTCCCTGCACGCGACGTTCTCCCCTTCCTAAATCTCTCTCCGCACCCCGAACTCCAGGAAGAACGCGCCACCGCTCTCTGGAAAATCGCCACCGGCGCCGCGAATATCGTAGTCACGCCAATTGCCGCAACTGCGATCCGTTTACAATCCAACGATTACTACTCCGGCCTCGCCCGCACCATCCGCCGCGGCGAATCCTTCGATTTAGAATCCCTCCTGGCCCATCTCAACACCGTCGGCTACACCTCAACCGACGTAGTAGAAATGCCCGGCCAGTACGCCATTCGCGGAGGCATTCTAGATGTCTACTCTCCCGAAGCCGACCGCCCGCTGCGCATCGAGTTCTTCGGCGACGAGGCCGAATCCATACGCAAGTTCGATCCCACCTCGCAACGCTCTTCCAATCCGGTAGACGAAGCTCTCCTTCTCCCGCTAACCGAAACGCCAGTAAGCGAGCACCTTCTAGGCGCAATCCACACGCGCCTGAGCGGCAAGCGCATCACCGGCAACGAAGAAATCATCGAAGCCGCAGTCCGCGCCGGAGGCGTCAACGTCTTCCCCGGCTGGGAGTTCTACTCCCCCGTAGCCGGAGCCACCAGCACCATCTTCGACTTCCTGCCCAACGCCGCGATTCTGCTGGATGAACCCGATCAACTCACGCAAGAGTTCGATAAATTCTGGACCCGCGTCTCCGAAGCCCACGAGCGTAGCGGCGTAGGCAATTTAGTTCGCCCCGAAGATCTCTACATAGCGCCAGATGATTGGTGGAAAAGAACCAAAGCGCTTCCCGGCGCCGAGATCGAACACCTGGGCATCACTCGCGACACAACCGACGCACAAAACACGATCCAATTCCTAACCCAACCCTCGCCCCGCTTCCACGGCGCAGTGCCCGCCATGCTCGAAGAAGTTCAGAAGATCACAAAAGACGGCAAGCGAGTCCTGATTGCCGTACCCAACATCGGAGAAGTCGAGCGTCTGGCCGACGTCTTCACCGAATACAACGTGTCGTTCAAGCTAGGAAGCCGCACCCGCGGCGGCGAAAGCTATGCCGACGAAACCAGCTACTTCGCCGGAGAAGTCTTCACCAGCACGCTGGCCACAGCCTACATTCCCGAAGGCGTTCTAATCCCCGACGCGAATCTCGCGATCCTCGGCTCCCGCGACCTCTTCGACGAATCCGAAGCTGTAGGCTCGCGCCCGCAGCGCACCAAATCCAAAATTTCCGCCTTCCTCTCCGACTTCCGCGATCTCCAGGTCGGCGACTACGTAGTCCACGTAGAACACGGCATCGGCCAATATCAAGGCCTGAAAGAAATCAACCATGGCGATGGCCCAGCCGAATTCATGCTGCTGGAATTCGCCGACGCAGCCCGCCTCTACGTTCCCCTAACGCGCCTGGATCTAGTCCAGAAATATCGTTCCTCCGAAGGCGCAAAGCCGGTCCTAAGCCATCTCGGCACGCAATCCTGGTCCAAAACAAAAGCCCGCGTGCGCAAGGCCATGAAAGACATGGCCGACGAGCTCCTCAAACTCTACGCCGCCCGCAAAACCGCTGTCGGACACGCCTTTCCGCCCGCCAACGAATGGTTCCGCGAATTCGAAGACGCCTTCGAATTCACCGAAACCGAAGACCAAGCGCAAGCCATCAAAGACGTCCTGCGCGACATGGAAACCTCCCAACCCATGGATCGCCTTCTCTGCGGCGACGTAGGCTACGGCAAAACCGAAGTAGCCATGCGCGCCGCCTTCAAAGCCATCAGCGACAACAAGCAAGTAGCAGTCCTAGCGCCGACAACAGTGCTCGCCTTCCAACACTTCGAAACGTTCAAACAGCGCTTCGCCCCATTCCCCGTCACGGTAGAAATGATCAGCCGTTTCCGCAGCGCGAAGCAGCAAAAAGAAATCCTGCAAAAAACCGAAGCCGGAAAAATCGACATACTGATCGGCACCCACCGCATTCTCTCCAAAGACATAAAATTCTCCGACCTCGGCCTCCTAATCGTCGACGAAGAACAGCGCTTCGGCGTCCGCCACAAAGAGCGCATCAAGCAAATGCGCAAGCAAGTCGACGTGCTAACCATGTCCGCCACGCCCATCCCGCGCACGCTGCACATGTCGCTGGTAGGCTTGCGCGACATGAGCGTAATCGAAACCCCGCCCAAAGACCGCATGGCGATTCAAACGGTAGTAGCCAGTTGGGACGAAAAATTAATTCAATCCGCCATCGAACAGGAACTAGAACGAGGCGGCCAAGTCTATTTCGTCCACAACCGCGTAGACACGATCTGGGAAATCGCGGCCAAGATTCAGGTCCTAGCGCCAAAGGCGCGAATCATAGTAGGCCACGGACAAATGTCCGAAGGCGAACTCGAAAAAGTGATGCTGAAATTCATGCACCACGAAGCCGACATCCTGGTCTCAACGACAATCATCGAAAACGGCCTCGACATCCCGCTCTGCAACACAATCCTGATCAACCGCGCCGAACGCCTGGGATTGTCGGAACTTTATCAGCTTCGCGGACGCGTAGGTCGCTCCAACCGCCGCGCCTACGCCTATCTCATGATTCCGCCAGAAGTCGAACTAACGCCCATAGCCCGCCGCCGTCTAGCAGCCCTGAAAGAATTCTCCGACTTAGGCGCGGGCTTCAAACTAGCCGCGTTAGATCTGGAACTCCGCGGCGCAGGCAACATGCTAGGCGGCGAGCAAAGCGGCCACATCGAAGCCATCGGCTTCGAACTCTACACGCAAATGTTAGAGAGGGCCGTCCGCGAAATGAAAGGCGAAGCTACCCCCGAAGAAGCCGAAACCCAACTCAATCTAGGCCTGAACATCCGCATCCCCGCCGACTACGTCCCCGAAGAAAATCAACGCCTGCAAATGTACAAACGAGTAGCCCGCGTAGAAACCGAGTCGCAACTAGGCGATGTAACCGCCGAAATGACCGACCGCTACGGCCCGCCCCCACCAGCGGTCCGCAACCTGCTCGACTACGCCTCGCTAAAATTGTTGTGCATGAAAGTAGGCGTGAACGCCATCGAGCGCAAGCGAGATGTAGTAACTCTGAAGTTCCAACAAAATGCCGCTGTCGATCCGGAGCAACTGGCCCGCTTCGTCTCCGCCCAACGTGGCGCCCAATTCACTCCCGACGGCCAGTTGAAATTTGTTTTGAAAGCGACAGCGCCAGAAGAAGTCCTCCGCTCCTTACGTACAACCCTCGAACAGCTCACCAGCACAGAAGCAGCCCAGACGGCGCGGCCAGCCATAGCGCAAAACTAATTTCAAGTGTGGAGAACCGTGGAAGAGCGGCGCTTCAGCGCCGCGTAGTATCCGCCCTGCGAACCAACCAGGCTTTAGCCCCTGTGTGCCTGTGTAGACCTTTCCCAGCCTGCTAGAATCGCAGGGCTATGCGTGCCTTCGAAGTTTCACTCGATGGCAAAAAGCTGTGCCTGGCCGGAATCGGCGACGACGGAGTTCTAAGCGCGATCGTCAACTGGGTTCCTCAGAAAGGCAAGGGCGATCTCTTTATCCAAGTTGGCGGCTTGGTCAGCTCCAGCGACGAGCATGTCAGATGGGTAAATCAAAAGCGGCTTCGAGTCGGCGACACAATTGAGGTCAAAATAGTCGACGCCGAGCCGGTTGACGCACCTAAGAAACGGAAGCCTGTCGACCGTGGACAACGGTTGGAACAGCAGAAACGATACGTGCGCGAAATGGCAAAACAACTCGGGTGGACCATCCAAGCGAAACAACGAAGGACGAGCCCGAAAAGCTAACCCAACCCTGTACAATAACTCCGCAACTCATACGGAACTACTAACACCGCCTTCATGCCCATGAAAGTCCGTAAAGCCGTATTCCCCGCCGCAGGCCTGGGCACTCGTTTCTTGCCCGCCACTAAAGCCCAACCCAAAGAAATGCTCCCGCTGGTCGATAAGCCCATCATCCAGTACGGAGTCGAAGAAGCCATGGCCTCCGGCTGCGACCAGATCATCATCATCACTGGCCGCGGCAAGCAAGCCATCGAAGACCACTTCGACGTCAGCTACGAACTCGAAACCATGCTAGAGCAGCGCAAGAAGACCGACCTACTCCAAATCGTCCGCAACATCTCCGACATGATTCACGTAGCCTACGTTCGCCAGAAAGAAGCCCTGGGCCTGGGGCATGCGGTGCTGATGGCGCGCGAACTAGTAGGCAACGAACCGTTCGCAGTCCTCCTAGCCGACGACGTAATCGATGCCAACCCGCCCTGCCTAAAACAAATGGTCGACGTCTTCGAAGAAACCCAGTGCTCGGTGCTGGCCACGCAAATCATCGAAGGCAAAATGATCTCCTCCTACGGCGTGCTCGACGTAAAGTCGGTAGACAGCCGCTTCGGCGACCGCCTCTTCGAAATCAAAAACATGGTGGAGAAGCCGAAGGCAGAAGAAGCTCCGTCGAACCTGGCCATCATCGGCCGCTACATTCTCACCCCAGCGATCTTCGACTGCCTGGCCAACACTCCCACCGGCTCAGGCGGCGAACTCCAACTCACCGACGGCATGCGCAATCTGCTGCAAAAAGAAAAAATGTACGCCTACGTCTACGACGGCCGCCGCCACGACACCGGCGACAAACTAGGCTTCCTCAAAGCCACAGTAGAATTCGCCCTAAAACGCGAAGACCTGGGTGAACCCTTTCGCGAATACCTAAAAGGATTGAAACTCTAGCGGATCAGGATGGATTCAAGACTGGTTTCCTTGTTTCGGTCCAGAGGCAGGCTCATGTGGGGACAGCCGCCATCGGCTGTCCGCCGAGCGCAGCGAGGCATAGGTCAGATGCAAAGTGGAAGAGCGGCGCTTCAGCGCCGCGCAAGGAGCACAAAATAAATGCGGGCTTCAGCCCCTGTGGTCGCGTCTCTCGTCGGAGAGGAGCTTTCAGCAAAACCTTCAGCTCCCGAGGAACTTACCCGAGAGAACTCTTCAACTTCTTCGACTTCTCCTCCACTCCCCGCGCCAACTTCTCCTTATAGCCCACAAGCTTCTCAGCGACGACAGCATCCCCCAACCCAATCATCTGCGCCGCCAAAATCCCCGCGTTGGTAGCTCCGGCCTTCCCAATCGCCACAGTAGCCACCGGAATCCCCGCCGGCATCTGCACCGTTGCCAACAAGGAATCCATCCCGTTCAAAGGAGTAGAAGGAATCGGCACCCCAATCACCGGCAAAGTAGTATGCGCCGCAATCACCCCAGCCAAATGCGCGGCCCCGCCGGCTCCCGCAATAATCACGCGAATCCCACGCCCCGCGGCCCCGCGCGCAAACTCCGCCGTCCTCTCCGGCGACCGGTGCGCCGACGTAACGTCCATCTCAAACCCAATCCCAAACTCCTCGAGAGCCTTCCCAGCCTCCCGCATAATCTCCAAATCCGAATCACTCCCCATCACAACAGAAACCAGTACATTGCTCATCAGTCCCCTCGAACCTTCCTAAAATTGTCCTCCCGAACGAGAGCGATAGCTCTCGGAGGAACCCAACGAAACGCAAAAGCTAAACCGCAGCCGACAATCCAAGTGCCTCGTGTCCCGGACTCCGGATTTCCTAATCCCGCTTCAAAACCCTCCCAGCAATATCCCTCCGATAATGCGCCCCATCAAACCCGATCCGCCCGCAGGCCTCGTAAGCCCTATCCACGGCAGTCTTCAACTCCGCACCCCGAGCCGTAACTCCCAACAACCGTCCACCGGCAGTATAAAAATCCCGATTACTCCGGGAGGTCCCGGCGTGAAAAACCTTAACTCCCTCAACCCCCACAGCCTCATCCAATCCCGAAATCTTCTTCCCCACCGCAAACGTCCCCGGATATCCTCCCGAAGCCATCACTACGCAAACCGCCGCATCAGCAGACCACCGAAAATCCCCCTCACTCACGCGCCCAGCAATCGATGCCTCGATCGCGTCCACCAAATCGCTCTCCATTCGCATCAAAATCGGCTGCGTCTCCGGATCGCCAAAGCGGCAATTAAACTCAAGCACCATCGGGCCCCGCGCCGTCATCATCAGCCCGCAATAAAGCACTCCTTTATATTCCACGCCCTCCGCTTTCATGCCCGCCACCACCGGCCGCGCAATATGATTCACGAGCCAATCGCGCATTTTTTCATCAATAATGTCAGCCGTCGAATAAGCCCCCATCCCTCCAGTATTCGGCCCCGTATCCCCATCGCCCACGCGCTTGTGATCCTGAGCCGCCACCAAAGGAGCAACCCGCTCGCCATCGCTCAACACCAGAAACGAAAGCTCATCCCCCTTCAAACATTCTTCCAACACCACGCGAGCACCCGCCTCACCAACCATCCTTCCGCTCAACATCTCAGCAGCCGCGCCAGCCGCCTCTTCTTTGCTGGCCGCCATCACTACACCCTTGCCCGCCGCCAACCCATCCGCCTTCACCACGACCGGCGCATGAAAGTGTGCCAGTGCCTCGCGTACCTCATCGACGGAATCGCACACGGCATAAGCCGCCGTAGGAATGTGATGCCGCTGCAGAAACTCCTTGGCAAAACTCTTGCTGGCCTCCAACTGCGCCGCAGCTTTAGTCGGACCAAATACCGCCAGCCCGCGCCGATCGAACTCGTCCACGACTCCCAAAGTCAGCGGCAATTCCGGCCCCACAACGGTTAGATCCGGCCGCAGTTGCTCACCCAACGCAACCATCGCGTCCAGGCTCTTCAAATCCACCGGCAAACACTCCGCCTCCTCCGCAATCCCCCCATTCCCCGGCGCACAATAAACCTGCGAAACACGAGAAGACTGCCGCAGCTTCCAAACCAAAGCATGCTCCCGCCCGCCGCTTCCTAGAACCAAAATTTTCATATCGAAGAGAAGAAGAAAATCAAGGTTAGGTCAGCGGACAAAACCTGTCAAACTTGCCTGCTGCCATGACGCAGTGCTGTCATTCTGAGGGAGCGTGAGCGCAAGCGAACGCGAGTCGAAGAATCCCTACCCGCTGCAATCGAGTTGCGGACAATAAAGTGCAGCAAGGCAAAAAGCGGGGTGCCCCACCTCTCGCTTCTTTTGCGAGACGTGGGATTCTCCGCCGCGAGAAGTAAGGGATTTCCAATCCGACACTCATCTCCCACCCATACAGTTAACTCGCGTTAACCCGCGTCGTATAATCATCCCCAGATGATCACCGTCTCCAAAGAAGACTACCTAAAAGCCATCCTCGAAGCCGAAAGCGAAGGCGAATCCGTAATCTCCGCCCGTCTCGCTGATTGGCTAAAAGTCTCTCCACCCGCCGTAACCATGGCCCTCCGCCGCCTGAAAAAAGATGCCCTGGTCCGCGTCCAATCCGACGGCCACGTCCGCCTAACGGCAGGCGGCCGAAAAATCGCGCGTCGTCTAACTCTCCGTCATCACCTGATCGAGAGAATGCTCTCCGAACTCTTTGGCATGGAATGGTGGAAAGTCCACGACGAAGCCGAACGCCTCGAACACGCCGTCTCCGTGGACTTCGAAGCCAAACTCCTGGCAAAACTAGGCAAAGCCGGAGCCTGCCCTCACGGCAATCTAAGCGAAATGGAGAGCCCCGCCAGCCGCCGCCAACGAGGCTTAGTACTCCTATCCGACGCCGCACCCGGCACCACCTATTCCGTGAGCGGCATCTACGAACGTGATCGCCGTCTCCTCGAGTTCCTCGAAGCCCGCGGCATCCGCCCCGCCGCCAGGCTGCGCCTGCTCGAACGCAACTACGACCAAACGCTAACGCTTTCGACCACCGCCGGCACGGTCTCCCTAGGCCGCGCAGCAGCAGAACGCGTCTGGGTAGCCCCCATCTAATCTACGTAGACCCTTGTCATCCTGGGCGAAGCGAAGAGCCTATGCAACTTGCGCGGCAGATCGGCAGCCCGTTCTCTGTATAAGAATGTTGCCAGCAAATTAACCATAGTTTATCCGCTAGTGTATACTTGCGCTAATCTCCTCTGGTGCGGACTTCCCCGCCGAATCCACCAGCGGAATGATGCGCAACACTGCAAGTGTTCCAACCGATGAAGCCCCTCACCACCCAGTCCGAAACCGAAGCCGTAGTAATCACCCACGAAGATATCGACCGCGCCCACGACCGCGTTCGCGTCCTCTCCGCCCGAAATCGCCGTGGCTTCTTCTCCAACGCCCGCCTTCTCTGGCTCCTGGTGGGCCCGGGCGTCCTGGTCATGCTGGGCGAGAACGACGGCCCGAGCATGCTCTCCTACGCCGCCACCGGAGCCAAATTCGGCATCGGCTTCTTCCTGCCCTTCGTAGTGCTCACGTTCTGCATGGCGATCGTAGTCCAGGAAATGACCGTCCGCTTAGGCGCAGCCACCCATCGCGGCCACGCCGAACTAATCTTCGAGCGCTTCGGCCCCTTCTGGGGATGGTTCTCCATGATCGACCTGGGCGTGGGCAACTTCCTGACGCTGATCACCGAATTCATCGCAGTCCGCGCGGGTCTCGGCTTCTTCGGAGTTCCTCCTTGGGCCGCCGTCCTAGTAGCGCTGATCATTCTCTACGCCGCACTCATGAGTCACCGCTACTGGACCTGGGAGCGCATCACCCTAGCTGCCGCCATCTTCAACCTGATCTTCATTCCAGTAGCGCTAATGACTCACCCCAGTTGGCACTCGGTTGGTCACGCATTCATCACCTGGCAACCCGTTCCCGGTTTCAACAAAGACACTCTATTAATCGTCCTGGCCGACATCGGCGCAACAGTCACTCCGTGGATGCTCTTCTTCCAGCAAAGCGCGACGGTAGACAAAGGCCTGACCACCAAAGACATCCACTTCGGCCGTGCCGACACTGTAATCGGCGCCGCGCTAGCTT
>Ga0208690_1000037_pt1 | contig 31332 bp, 30 predicted proteins | sample June2015DPH_16_1_2_FD_184712 | JGI IMG/M metagenome (GOLD analysis project Ga0208690, IMG submission 184712) | Peatland microbial communities from SPRUCE experiment site at the Marcell Experimental Forest, Minnesota, USA - June2015DPH_16_10... | ecosystem: Environmental > Terrestrial > Soil >...
CGCGTGCAAGCGGAAACCAATTTGCAAGCCGCGCAGGCCACCGTACAGGCGCAGCAGGAGTTGGTGAAGGCGGCGGAAGCAGACTTGAAGTCCGCGATCGCTCGCACCCAACAAGCCAATGCCGCGAAGAGCACAGTGCAATCGACCGAAGCCGATTTGAAAAATGCCATCGCGCAGAAAGATCAGGCTGCAGTGCGGCTGGGCTACACCAATGTTTATGCGCCGGTCACAGGCACGGTTTCCGTGCGCGCCGCCCGGCAGGGTGAAGTCGTCAACATCGGCGCGCCCATTGTCACAATCGTCGATTTGAACGACACGTGGGCGCGTGCCGCAATTCCCGAGACTTACGCCGACCACATCGGCTACGGCGACTTGCTGCGCGTGCGCATGCCGGGTGGAACGGTGACGAGCGGCAAAGTTTTCTTCAAGGGAGTGGAAAGCGACTTTGCCACGCAGCGCGATGTGAGCCGCAAAAAGCGCGATATCAAAACGATCGTGCTGAAAGTTCGCCTCGATAATCCCAAGGGCGCGTACGTTCCCGGCATGACGGCGGAAGTATTGGTTTCGCCGGAGCAGATGAAGGGTGAAAGCATTCCGCAGACAGCTGCAGTGGGGCAGCAATGACAGCCGATGTGAACGTGCAGACGAAAGGAGCGAAGGCAGCGCCAGCGGCTGCTGTGGCCGCCACGCCTCGCGATCCGTCGGAGACTTACGCGATTGAAGTCGACCACATCGTCAAGAAATATGGCGATTTCACCGCGGTCGACGACGTTTCGTTCTTCGTGAAGGACGGCGAGATTTTCGGCCTGCTCGGACCGAACGGCGCGGGAAAGTCAACGCTGATTCGCATGATGACAACGCTGATCCCGATCACTGCCGGTTATGCGCGGATCGCCGGACACGATGTGAGCAAGGAACCCGACGCGGCGCGGCGCACCATCGGCGTGATTCCGCAGGCGCTGACCAGCGATCTTGACCTCACGGTCGAGGAGAACATGAACATCTACGCCAAGCTCTACGATGTTCCCGCAAAGGAGCGCAAGAAGTCGATCGACGAATTGCTGGAACTGGTCGACCTGACGAAGTGGCGCGGAGCGCAGACCAAGACACTCTCGGGCGGCATGCGGCGGCGACTGGAGATTGCGCGCGGGCTGGTACATCATCCGAAAATATTTTTCCTCGATGAGCCGACGACCGGCCTCGATCCAGTTTCCCGCGTGGCGGTTTGGGAGATGCTGGGCAACATTAAGAATGAACGCCAGCTCACCATTCTCATCACGACTCACTACATGGACGAAGCTGATCGTTTGTGCGACAGGATCGCCATTGTCGATCACGGCAAGCTGGTGGCGCTCGACGCCCCGATGGCTCTAAAGGCAAGTGTGCCAGGATCGAATGTGATCGAAGTGCAATTTGAAAATCCGCCCGCCGATTGGGAGCAGCGCCTGCACACGCTCGACGACGTTACTTCGATTCAAGCCGAAGGAGCGGGAATGTTTCGCGTGCTCACCGGCAATGGCTCGCGCACCACCACGGAACTTGTGGAACTGGCAGTCGAGGCCGAGGTCGCCGTGAAGTCGCTATCGGTCCAGAACACCACGCTGGATGACGTTTTCGTTCACTACACGGGAAGGCAGTTGCGCGACGAGTTGGTAAAGGCCCACAGCTTCGTCATGCCGCCTAGGCCGGGGATGCAGCCATGAACCGAGTGTTCGCAATCGTGGAGCGAGAGATGCGGAAGTTCTTCCGCTCGCCGGCATTGATGATGGTGTCGATGATTTTTCCTCTGGTGCAGTTGCTGGTGCTGGGCAATGCGTTTGGCGGAAAAATTAAAGATGCGAAGCTCGGCTTGGTGGATGAAGACGGCGGCACCCAGGCCGTCCGCATTCGCGAGGCGTTCGATTCGGTGCGCTCGAACATGCGCACTTTCCTGCCGGTTTACTACACCGACGAGCAGAAGGCCATTCAGGACGTGCGCAACGGAAAAATTCAGGGGGCGGTGATCATTCCGCCGCAATATTCGCGCAGGGTGTACGAACAGAATCATCCGCAGATTGGATTGGTCGTCGATAACAGCGACAACTTCATGAGTTCCACGCTCGAAGACGAGCTTACGCAGATCACGAATGCGCTGAACAATCCGGTTGTGGAGCCGCGGATTTTGCAGCAAACCGTTTTGCAGATTGTGGAGCTTTATCCGTACGTCGAGTACATGAAGTATTTGCTTCCGGGCTCGATTACGCTGGCGATTTTTATGTCGGTGATGATCGGTGGCGGCATGTTGTACATCGACGACAAGGCGCGCGGGGTGCACGAAGGTTATCTGGTCACGCCGATTACGAAGATGGAACTTGTGTTCGGCCTGAACGCTGCCAGCGCTGTTAAGGCCGTGATGACGGGAACAATTATCACAGTTGTGGGATCGCTGCTGGCCGGGGTTGGGAGCCTGTTCCATCTAGGTACGGCATTGGGTTTGGCGGTTCTCATCGTGCTGACAGCTGTGGCCCTGAACGCCATGATGTTTTTGTTGATGGTGCGCGTGGAAGATCCGCTGGTGCCGCGCGCGACCTTCGGCATTCTGAATACGCTTCTGTTTTTTCCCAGCGGGGCGATTTATCCGATTCAGGCTTTCCCCTGGTGGCTGCGCTGGATTGCCAATGTCGATCCCTTTACTTTTGCGGTGAACGGGTTCAAGTCGCTGTTGTTGAAGGAAACGGGTCTGTCGGCGGTTTGGCCCGATTTGCTCTACCTTTCTCTTTTCGCGATTGTGGCACTGAGTATTGCTACGCCACTGTTTAAGCGCACGCTATGAAATCGATTGAGTAAATTGGGGAATTTAGTAATTGAGTAATTTGAGCGAGTTGTTTCCTGTCGCGTCCCCCATGTTTTGGATTCTCAATTCCCCAATTACTGAATGTTTTTCGAATTCATCGCCGCGTCCGTTATGCTAGACAGCAATGACCTTACTGGACGCCAAGGAATACCATCCCGAGAGAGAACGCCAGAAGCGCATTCGGATGATCTCAATCATCGTCGCGATTCTTGTATTAGCGGTCGTGGGCTGGTGGAATCGTTTCTGGCCTCAAGAGCATATCGCCCGCAAATTCTTCACCGCGCTGCAAAAGCAGGATTTCCAAGCCGCCTACGGCGTTTACTATGCCGACCCCAATTGGAGTCAGCATCCGCAAAATCACCCGCAGTATCCATTCAATGAATTCAAGCAGGACTGGGGACCGGGCGGCCAGTGGGGTCTGGTAAAGAGTTTCAAGGTTTACGGCAGTAGCAACTGCCCCGGTGGCGGAACCGGCGTTGTGGTGGATTTAATTGTGAACGATCGCGCGCAGCATGCGCAGTTGTACGTGGACAAATCCGATAAGACGATCAGTTCGCCGCCCTGCGATCTGGAGTTCCGCTAGCAAACCGCCGTACTTCAAAATCGGCTCTGACCCTGAAAAGTTTCGTAGTGTAGACAAATTACATAGGTCCTTCGCTTCGCTCAGGATGACATTGCTGCGGACTTTTCGAATTGCTCGACAGCTTTTGTCAGCGAAGCTTCGTCACCAACGTTCACGCAGGTTTTCGAGCGGTCGATCTGACGCATCAGCCCGAAGAGAACTTTCCCCGGCCCAATTTCGATGAACGTCTGCACACCCTGATCGATCAGCAACCGCATGCTCTGCTCCCACTTCACCGATCCTGTGACCTGCGCTCCCAAAGTCCGGCGAGCTTCCAGGGCATCTGTCACGGGTGACGCCTCGAAATTGCAAATCACCGGATAGACCGGCTTCTGCATCTTTAAAGCATTCAGGTCTGCTTCCAAACGATCCTGTGCCGGCTTCATCAGCGAACAGTGGAATGGCGCGCTCACGGGCAGCAACTTCGCCATCTTCGCTCCGCGCGCTGAGGCAAGTTTGGCTCCGCGCTCCACCGCTGCCGTATGCCCCGAGATCACAATCTGCTCCGGCGAATTAATATTCGCGGGCGAGCAGACTTGCCCTTGTGACGCCTCCGCGCAGATTTCGTTAACCACGTCCAACTTCAGTCCCAGGATTGCCGCCATCGTTCCAACCCCAACGGGAACGGCTTCCTGCATATACTTTCCGCGGTTGCCCACCGTGCGCACGGCATCGGCAAAGGCGAACGTGCCCGACGCAACGTGAGCAGAATATTCGCCGAGGCTGTGGCCAGCCACAAAGTAGGGCTTGGCAATCCGAGATTCAAGAACCCTTAGCGCGGCAATGGATACCGTTAGAATTGCGGGCTGGGTAATTTCCGTAAGGCGCAATTGATCTTCCGGGCCTTCGAAACACAATTGCGATATCTTGTATCCCAACGCGTTGTCAGCCTCGTCAAACGTTTGCCTCGCGACGGGATACTTTTCGGCAAGTTCTTTGCCCATGCCCACGGCCTGCGATCCCTGGCCGGGGAAGATGAATGCGATTCTTGATTGATCGGACCTCGACAGGTCGTTGGATTCGTTCATGATTGGAAGAGGTTAATTCGCCGGAGCAGCCTCAGCTTCCGCCATCGCGGGACGCAACGCTGCCAGCCCGCGCTCAATCGATTCATTGACACGCCGCGCAGAAAATTCCGCGGCCACGCGCACTGCGTTCTTAATCGCGTTCGCGTTTGAGGAACCGTGCGTGATGATGCACACACCCTTCAGTCCGAGCAGCGGCGCGCCCCCGTATTCCGTATGGTCGATACGCTTCTTGAAATCGGAGAACGCGCTGCGCGAAAGCATGGCGCCGACCTGGCTGGTAATGGTTGCTTTCAGTGATTCCTTTAGCACCGTGCGTATCAACCTGGCCACGCCCTCGGAAGTCTTGAGCGCGACGTTGCCGACAAAACCATCTGCCACAATCACATCGACGTGGCCGTTGAACAAGTCGCCGCCCTCGACGTTTCCGACGAAGTTGATCGGCAGCCGCTGCAATAATTGAAAAGATTCGCGCGTCAACTCGTTGCCCTTGGTTTCTTCCTCTCCGATGGAGAGCAATCCCACGCGTGGAGTTCGGCCGCCAGATAAAACGGAGCGTCCCGGCTTAAGATCGCCGAACATGGAACGAAAATAAATCTCGCCCATCACCGCGAATTGCTCGAGGTTATGCGGCTTGCAGTCAACGTTAGCACCAACGTCGAGCAGGATGGCGGCCCCACCGGGAGCGGTAGGAAGTACAGCAGCCAATGCCGGCCGGTCTACCCCGGGCAAAGCTCCCAGCACCATTTTTGCGGAAGCCATGGCGGCGCCAGTGTTACCAGCTGTTACAAAACCGGCAGCTTGTCCTTCGCGCACCAATCGCAATCCGACGCGCATCGAGGAATCGCGCTTGGAGCGCACGGCCTGCACCGCTTTATCTTCCATGGTTATAACTTCGCTGGCGTGGACGATCTCAAGCGGCAGCCGCGACGCGGAAGGATGCCGGCCAAGCTCCGCTCTTACCTCAAGCTCGGGTCCGATCAGCAGCACCCGCACATCGTAATTGCGCGCAGCATGAATAGCGCCTTCGATCTCAGGTTTGGGCGCGCGGTCCGAACCCATCGCATCCAGCGCGATTACGCTAGGCATGGTGGCGGGAAACTAGCTTGCTTCTTCGACTTCTATAACTTCGCGGCCCTTGTAGTAGCCGCATTTGGCACAGGCTCGGTGCGGCATTTTCTTCTCGTGGCAGTTGGGGCACTCTGAAAGCGAGTGCGCTTTCAGCGCATCATGCGCCCGCCGGGTGGAGGTGCGCTGTTGAGAATGGCGTCGTTTCGGATTAGGCATGGTCTAAAATTCCTCTCGCCGAGGCTCTGGGCCTCGCATAATCTTCAGCCTCAAAATTTGGGCTTAATTCGCCAGCTTGCCGCGGATTTCCTTCAACGCCGCCCATCGCGGTTCTTCTTCCCGTACCGAGCAGGAACAAGTTTCGTGATTCAGATTCTTGCCGCAGTGCGGGCACAAACCCTTGCAGTCCGCGCGACAAGTGACCTTCAGAGGAACCGCCAACAGAATCTGCTCGCGAATTACATCGTCCAGCAAAATTCCTTCACCTTCATAATAGCTGATCTCAGCTTCCGCCTCGGTTACGGACATCTCATCGCGGCCCGCATCAGCTCCCAGCGGACGGTACAAGAGGTCGAACTCGCGCTTCACATCCTGAGTCAGCGGCTCCAGGCAACGGGCGCAGGTTGTTTCCAGCTTGGTCGCAAGTTGCCCTTTGATCCTTATGTCTTGGATTATCTTGTGCTTTCCGTGATGCTCTTCGACCACATCGGCCCGTCCGCTGCTCTCCACCGGGGCGATTTGCCGATAGTCCGATCCCAGATCGATCACGCCGGATTCGAACCTCTCCGAAAACTCGATGGGATGAAGTTCCAACTCCTGTATTTCGAAGAACATAGAAAAACCTCCGCGACACCTACGTCACAATGGCCGCTAAAGCCCGCGGAAGCACGCCAAGAGGCGCTAATTACCGCAAGGAGCAAGACTTAAGAGTAAGGCTGGTAGAAACGCCTGTCAAGAGTAAGGATGAAACGCGCATCAAGAGACAGGCTGCTGAAGCCTGCGACCGTCCCTCTTGAAAAACCTATGGACGAAACGCCCACAGAAAAGGGAGGCCAGTCATTTTTCTTTTCCTATGACTGACCTTCTCCTAGATTATCTCTAGATTATCTATGGTCACGGCCAGAGTAGCTACCGATAGGAAATCGTCAAATTATCCAAGTAAACGGTGTACGAATCCTGGTTGGCATCGCCGTCCATCTGGTAGTTGATCGTCAATCCATACCAGCCCGGCGATTTTCCGGCAGGGAACGTCCAGTTCAGAGTGCTGGTCTGCCCATTGAGCGTGATCGACTGGTACACGAGATTGTTGTTCGAATCGCGCTGCACCTGAATCGTCAGGTGGTTCCACGAGTTGTCGTTCGGGTAGCACGGGATTCCGGTTGGCACCCATTTCTTATTTTGATTGTCCCAAACATCCCACTCGTTGCCCGAAGCGATGCGGCATTCGTGGCCGAAGATGAGGCCCAGATTGTGGAAGAACTGATTGATATCGAACTCCAACGCCTGCGAAAAGCCGAAGTTACCCGCGTAAAAGTACACGTCGTAGGTGAAGTCGTGGAGTGACGGAACCAGTGTCCGATCCGGATCCGGCTGCCCCTGCGACGAGCCTGGGCCGATCAAGTGATTGTTGAACAGCGCGTCAGAAAACGGGACACTCCCTCCCACGCTGACTCCCGAGGCGTGCCCGCTAATAGAAGGGGAACTTATGCCCTGCCCCATCCAGAAGGTGATGCCATCGCAGGGCGAGGGAGAACAATCAACGTAATTGGGCGCTTGCTGGCCATAGGAGGACCAACCGCCACTTTTTTGCACGCTGGAGAACGATGGCACCTGGCTCGCAGGCGCTGCCGTCGTGGGAGCATTGGCAATCGTGATCTGAAAGGATTGCTGCTTTGACGCCCCAGTAGAATCGGAGACGGTAATCCCGAAGCCCGACGTTCCGCTGGAATTTGGGGTGCCGGAGATTACGCCCGAGGAGGTATTAAGCGACAGATTCTGTGGTAATCCTCCGGAAGTGAAAGTGAATGTGTATGGCGCGGTTCCGCCGGAGACCGCAATGGTTGCGTTGTAACTTGAACCGACGGTTCCCGAGGGTAGCGAAGACGAAATAGTTATGGGCGTGCTGGATCCGCCCGACGTACCCGATCCCGAACCGCCGCCGGAACCTGAACCGCCACCAGATCCGGAGCCAGTCCCCGAGCCAGATCCGGTGCCGGCTGACGGGTTGCTTGACATTGAACCTCCTGAACAAGCGCAGGAAAGAAGAATGCAACTGAGGACAGAAATTAGTGCTAGGCACTGAATAAGAGTCCGATTCGCGCACACTTTGCGCGTCGGTTTGGGGGAGAAACACAAAAACATAGATCGACCTCTCAAGGGAAAGGGGGATTTAAGACAGCAGAAATCCCGGACCCTAAAATTTGAATTCCGGGACGAGCCCGTCGGACACAACGGCCAGAAGTGTGCCAAAACCTCGGCACCTGGGACTTTCAAGACGGGATGACGCGACGCCCGCAGAGGCACATCGGAGCGGAAATCGATGGACTGTAGGGTAAAGCGGCGGAACAACTACTGTTTAAACAGTATAGCCAGAAAACCGGGGAGCGCAAGGGGCGGTGCGAATTGGCAGCACACTTTCAGGGCCGGTCGGCCGGATGGTTACGAAAAAGTTACCAGCCGGCTAAAATTTCCACAAGATGCATCGTGCCACGAAAAAGTTGCATTTTAGGTTCACTCCGAAGTAATATGATTTACGGAACTTGACAATCGGTTTCCCAGAGTTCCAAACCTGTACCGCTACCTTAACTTCCAGATTCGCAGTCAGCTTGTGAATAAAAACTAACTGAGGTGGTTGGTCCGCCTCCGTCCCGGTTCGGAGAGTTCAATATGTCGTGGTACGCATACTGCCTTACCGAGCACCAGACCCTCCCAAATGGCACCCGTTCCCGACGCCCCTTTGTTATCGAAAATGTCCAAGGCGTGAACGGAGCCCCCGTCCTCAGCTATCCTAGCGGTGAGTTCGCTGTGATAGTGAGCGAGTACGACCCCAACGCTGCCCCACTCGACCAGAAAGCAGTCATCGACCATGCCCGCGTGATCAGCGGCTGCTTCCGTAATTCCACCGTGTTGCCGTTCCGTTTCGGAACCATCTTCGAAAGCGATGACGCGCTCCGTCAGGCCGTCCGGGTAAACCGGCGAGCCTTTGGCCTAAGTGTGGCTAAGCTTCGGGGGAAATCCGAAATGCACATCAAACTCACCGTTAGCGACGGCTCGTTGCGCGAGGCGATGATCGACGTGGTTCTGCCCGATACGGTCGGCGGCGACTATCTTTCCAAGCTGCGCGTCAAAGCTTCCCGCGAACGTGAGCGCCAAACCAAGGCCCGCGCTCTCTCGGTGCAGGTCCACAAGCTGTTCAACCCACTGGAAGAAGAAGTCAGCTGTAAGAAGGTCGCCCCGCAGGGCATGTTGATCGACATCGCCCACCTCATCGATTCCAAGTCGGTGGAGAAATACCAAAACCGCTACACGACAGCTGCTAAGCAGTTGAAAAACTGCCAGGTGGCGATCAGCGGACCCTGGCCGCCGTACCACTTTTTGCCGGATAAGCTGCGCACGGTAAGCTAGATTCTTAGCGGGCCGCTGATATTGGCAGCGGCCCGTACTTATTCCCATCCCCATGCAGTGAATGTGCACGCACATGCACTTACGACGCAGCCCTTCGCCCGCAACCTGCACAAATTGGGCTGCTCTACCTAGATTAACTATAAAATTTTCAATAACTTACAGGGCTCGAGCCCACGAGAAGGAATCTTTCCCATTTTGGTTCGGCAAGTGCTTCATCCATATGTAACTAAGAGGCCGCAACCTGAATGCAAATGACCCTCACTCTCTATTCTTCTGAACGTTTCCCGAAGCTCCGTTCCGGTTGGTACGGTGGCTTCTTTCGCCTTTCCTGACACGCCTACCATTTTGCCTCTTTGAAAGCGTGGCCCCAGAAATGGGGCCACATTTTTTGCCTCGGGACGCGAATCAGAAGCGGCGAATCAGAAGACGTGCCAGACAAAGTGCGCGAGCAGGCCGAAGAGGGAGAGCATAAAGACCCCGCCCACCCAGATCAGAAAGTTAAGGGTCATCCAAGGATTGTTAATTTGTTTCTTCTCCATAGGTAGAAGCTAGCATCTGTTGTCGCGGTGTATATCGGGTGCGAACGGTAGAGCCGATAATCGGATACACTGTCGTGAATCTATGACCTCTCCCGTACGCTCCTTCTTCACGTTTCTTCTGCTGCTCATTGCGTCTGCGTTTGCCCACGCTCAAACTGCAGCGCAGAGCCCGGCTCCCGCTAATTCCTGGGCCTCCGTGCCGCAAGCTTCTGCCGCCGAGCAGCAGAATTTCCCGCCGTTGCTTTTGCAACAGCTTTCGGCGGTTAAGGCAGTGGCGTTGAGTGATGAGTATGCCTACCACCAACTCGCTCACTTAACCGAGAATATTGGGCCGCGTCCAAGCGGGTCCCCGCAGGCTGATGCTGCTGCGCATTACGTGGCTGACGAATTGCGTAAACTCGGGCTGGAGGTTCGACTGCAACCGGTTACAGTGCCGCACTGGGTGCGGGGCGCCGAGACGGCGGCTTTGGTCGAGTATCCCGGTATGGTTCCGGGAACCACACAGAAAATCGTTTTGACCGCGCTCGGCGGCAGCACGTCCACTGCTACCGATGGACTCACCACCGAAGTAATCACAGTGAGCAACTTTGAAGAGTTGACGGCTCTCGGGCATGACAAAGTTTCCGGCAAGATCGTGCTGTTCAACGAAATTTTCGATAAGCAAAAAGCCGCCGGAGGGTATGCCTTCGCGGCTTACGGCGACGCGGTTCGCTATCGCGCATCCGGGCCCAAAGCGGCTGCCGATTTGGGAGCTGTCGCGTGCCTGGTGCGCTCGGTCGGCAATGCGGACTACCGGCTCCCGCATACAGGTTTCAGCTATCCAGCGGGAATTCCTGCCGCTGCCGTCACCGCCGAGGATGCCGACCTGATCGCGCGCTTGACCGGTGAAGGCAAAGTTCGGATGCATCTGACGCTTATTTCGCAGAAACTGCAGGACGAGACCAGCTATAACGTGATTGCCGACCTGAAGGGTTCACTGAACCCTGAGCAGGTTGTGGTCGTCTCCGGCCATCTCGATTCCTGGGACTTGGGCACGGGGGCGATCGACGACGGTGCTGGGGTGGTTGTGGCCATGGAAACGGCCGAAATACTGCAGCGGCTGCACTTGCGCCCGGCGCGGACGTTGCGCGTGATTGCATGGATGGACGAAGAAACTGGAGGCCAAGGAAGCAACGCGTACACCTCAGAATATTCCGGCGATTTCGCTCATCATGTCGCATGCATTGAGAGCGATTCCGGCGCCGCTCACCCGCTGGGCTTCGACGTAAAAGCTACGCCCGCGGCGGTCGAGGCGCTCCAGCCTGTGCAAAGCGTTCTGCAGAGCATCGGCGCGACGGTCTTTCGCGCCAGCACCTATCCTCCGGGTGCGGATATCTCCGCCATGTCGGAAGCCGGTGTGCCGGCTTTTGGCCTGATGCAAGACGGCCGCACCTACTTCGATTATCATCACACTGCCGCCGATACGCTGGATAAAGTTGTTCCCAGCGAACTGCGCGAGAATGCGGCGGCTATGGCGGTGTTGGCCTATGCGCTTACCAATATGACGTCTCCGCTGCCGCGATAATCGGCCAGAATCCCCCTCTTTTGCCGACGGAGCCCACGGTTAAATTCTTGTTAATTCTTAAGCCGTACGGGAAGAACAGTATCGCAATTGCATATCGAGATTCATAGAATACAGGAAGGTTTGTGGTTAGGAAGATTACAAGGGCGGGTCACGCCGTCCAAGAGGAGAAAGCCTTGATTCAACGAATAGGAAAATCAGCAGCCGCAGCGATGCTAGTGGTCGCGCTTTCTTGGTTTGTTGCAACCCCGATTGCGCACGCCGACGACAGGTCGAAATGCCAACATGCCGTAGAGAAGGCCGAAGCCCGGCTTGACAAAGCGATTCACGACAATGGCGAGCGCAGCCGCCAAGCCGAAGATCGACGGCGCGATCTGAATGCCGAAAGGCAACGTTGCTGGGATGCGTATCATCAATGGTGGAATGGCAAAGATCATCGTTGGGAGACCGAGCAGAATTGGGATCGTGAGCACTGATCTTTAAGTCCTAGCAGCAGAAACGAGTTTTCTCCGGGGAGGAGGCCCCATCCGCTCGCGATTTTTGCGAAATCCGGATGGGGCGTTTTTCTTGCGCGACGCAGAACCATTCCTACCAAGAAAACATTAAAGTTCGCACCGCCTTGCTGTAGCAAACAACGCCCTAAATAAAAACATCATCTTTTCCGTCCACGGCAGTCAGAGCGATCCATTGCCACGTGGTTTTTGCGGAAACGCAGAGGAGAAGGAGAAAGAGATGTGCCAAAGACGATCCTGGCGTTACTTGTTGCCCTTGCTCCTGCTCTCGTTGGCGGGCAGGCAATGGAATCACTATCGGGAGACTCACTCCCTCATTCATCGACTGCGCTCAGTGGGGGCGCTCTGATTTGTTCCCAACCCCAGGCGCTCCGAATTCTCTGACCCGTCGCAGAGCGAGCAAACTTGAAGCTCAAGCTTTCAAATTTGCTGCGCGAAAGCCTCTTCGACGACACCAAAGGCATCACGAATTTCGCGCGGGAAAAAGAGATAAGGAAACTTGCAAATAAGCTAAAAAGCGATCGGACCAAATAATCGGCACGTGCCGCAATAGTTAAGACCCCGGCACTCTCTGCGCTGGTAGAATGACCCCAGTCTTTCTACGATATGCGGCTTGCCAGTCCATTATTGAAGCGTGCAGTGTATCCGGCGTTGCACCGCACGGGATGGTTCGATCACAGCATGCCTCCCAGTGGTTTCGCCGTTGTGAACTATCACGGCGTGCTTCCTGCGGGTTATTCCTCTGAGGATCCCTTTTTGGATGGGCACCTGGTCGAGCCACAGGTTTTTCGAGAGCAAGTAAGATTTCTAAAGGCTCACTACGACGTCATTGAACCCGAAGAGTTTCGCGAATCAGTGGAGCAAGGCAAGCCACTTCCGCCTCGATCGGTTCTTCTGACCTGTGACGATGGGCTCTTTAACCCGCTTACTGAAATGCTCCCCATTCTGCAGGAAGAGAAAGTTTCTTGTCTCTTCTTTGTAACGGCGACCTCCTGCAGTGAAGATCCCGGCATGCTTTGGTTCGAAGAGCTCTATCATTTAATGCGAAGCCAGAGCGCAGCGTCTGAAGCAGCATCGCAGTTTCTTGCGGAAGCTGTCCCTGAAAAGGGAGCGAAGAGTTTTTCGGATTGGTGGTGGAGCGCCGTGCGAACCGCCTCCAAGTTCGACGCGGAGACGCGAGCCGACTGGATGAGCGAGTTTCGCGCTCGCTGCGGGACCCTGCCCGAGCAATTCGAGAAGCGTTATCGGCTTCTGAACCTGCGCGAGCTTAAACGGCTTTCTGAGTCCGGCATGAGCATTGGGGCGCACACTCGCACACATCCCATCTTGGCTGTATCGAACGACCAGGAAGTGCGCCGCGAGATCCAGGAATCCAAGATTCAAATTGAGCGGGCAATCGGGAAGCCGGTTTGGGCTCTGGCGTATCCCTTCGGCAATGCGGCAACCATGGGAGAGCGCGAGCTTCGTCTCGCGCGCAAGGCAGGCTACTCCTGTGCGTTCCTCAACGTTGAGCACTGGGAAGGTCAGGAGACGAACCCGTTTGCTCTCTGTCGCACACATGTCACTTCCGGCATGACGCTACCGGAGTTCGCGGCCCACCTCAGCGGAGTGCATGCGCGTCTGCAGCGGGCGATGGCACCCAGCATTTCTTATTTCAGAAAGCGGAATGTCGACGCGAACCGCGAAAACGCCGCACACTCGCAATCCACCCCAGTACAATCTGTACGAGTTCGCTCTGAACAGGCATAACCCTCCCTCCTGAATAAATAATGCGCTGGCACAACTGCCGGAATTTCTAATGTGGTATGACTGCATCGAGTGTGCCTGTTGACGCATCTTAATTTCGGCGCTTATCATCATCGTTTGGTCTTTACTCCGAATGCGGCTCCGAGGAGCCGCAGAGAAATCTTAGAAGTGACACTATGGATAAGAAGAAGTTAGAAGGGTTCAAGAAGAGATTGGAGACGCGGCAGCAGGAATTGCGCCGCACCGTATCGCGGACCCAGGCCGATGGCCGCTCCGCGGATGAGGATACGGCACAGGATATTGCGGACCGAGCGGCGAGTTCTTACACGAAGGAATTCCTCTTCAGCCAGAGTAACAACGAGCGGCAACTGCTGCAGATGGTCGACCGGGCGCTGGCGCGCATTCGCGAAGGCAGTTTCGGCGAATGCATCCATTGCGGCAAGGAGATCAACGCCAAGCGCCTGGAGGCCGTGCCTTGGACCCGGCACTGCATCGAATGCCAGGAAAAGCTGGAACAAGGCCAACTGGAAGAAGCCCCTCGCTAAGCGGCAAGCAGCTTTGACGGTGCCGTTTTCCGGCTGATAGACTAGTGATTGTCCCGCCAAGACATAGGCTCAGCAAAATCCAGATGGGAAGGTAGTCGTGCGCGCAGAAACCCGCCATCAGCTTAAACAGGACGCATTCAGCCGAGTTACGCTGGGAGCCGCCGAGAAAACCGCTCACTGGAGTGTGGAACACAAAAACACTCTTATGTACGCGACGATCGCGGTTGTCGTGGTTGCCGCAGTCGCGGCTGGCGGCTGGTACTACATGAGCACTCAGAACGAGAAGGCGAGCCTGGATCTAACGCAGGGCATCCGCACTCTGCAAGCCCAGCTCCGTCCTGCCGGCGCACCCGAGCAGCCGGGTGTTCCGTCCTATACTTCCGCCAAAGATCGCGCCGCCGCCGCGAAGAAGCAGTTTCAGGCAATCGAGGACAAATACCCGCATACGCACGCCTCCGATGCGGCTCGCTACTTTCTCGGAGTCACTTCCGCCACAGCCGGCGATAACACTTCCGCTGAGGCTGACTTCAAAGCGGTTGCCTCGAATGGCAACAAGGAGCTCTCTTCCGTCGCCAAGCTCGCTCTGGCCTCTCTGTATGGAGATACCAATCGCACCAAAGATGCGGTCGCTCTCTACCAGGAATTGATCAACAAACCGACAACTTCGGTGAGCAAGGTAACGGCGCAGTTACAACTGGCGGAGTTGTACAAGAATTCCAACCAGCCCCTCGATGCCAAGCGCCTCTACGAGCAAATCAAGAAAGACAATCCCAGCACCGAAGCCGGACAGCTGGCTACGCAGAAATTGGCCGAACTGAAGTAAGTTCCAAACCCATCTTCCTCTCATATCCCCCGCCTTTACTCCAAAAACTCGCTTCAGTTACGTTCGTAAGCCCAATCGAGACTTTCCCAGTGAGTTGTCGGCCCAGCTCACAGAAAATCAGGGAGAGAACATTCCATTTCCGAGCGAGGCCTGATGAAGATCGTCCTGCAACGATGCGGTTTTGCCGCATTTTCTTTCCTCCTTGTGATCTCGGCTTTCGGGCAGGATGATTCCGGCCAGAGTCTGGCCGACGTAGCGCGTAAACTTCGCAAGGATACGACGAACGAAGTTAAAATGACCGACGCGGACACGAAAAAGCTCTTCGAATCCGTGGATCGAATCTTTGCCTTCGCCGCAGAAGATACCGAAATGCCCAAGCACGCGGCGGTAAAGCGCAGGCTCGTGAGCAAGGCTGACGTGGAGCAATATGCCGCCGGGCAGATGGCCAAAGAAGAATACGCAAAGGCTCTCGCCCAGGGTGAGCCTAGTATGAAGAAACTCGGCTTTCTGCCGCGCGAGTTTAATCTCAAGGAATTTCTGGTGAAATCTACCGGCCAGGGAATCGCCGCTTACTACGATGACGAGACGAAGACGATTTCCATGCTGAACTGGGTCCCTCCCGATCGCCAGGAGCCGATTTTGGCGCACGAGCTGACTCATGCGTTGCAAGACCAAAATTACGATCTGGCGAAGTGGATGAAACCCAAGAAAAAATTGGCGGAGGGTGGCGCCACCGATGACAGCGCGGTAGCCCGCAAGGCGGTGGTGGAAGGCCAGGCAATGGTGGTGTATGTGGATTATCTACTCAAGCCATTGGGCCGCAGCCTGGAGGATACGCCGGGCCTTGTCTACCAGATGGAAGAGCCGGCGGTAAAGGCGGTGATCGACTCGCAGATGATGCATGACGCGCCAATTATTTTGCGCGAAATGGGAGCATTTCCTTATCAGCAAGGTTTGATTTTTGAAGGCGAGCTTCTGCACGCAGGTGGCAAGAAGATGGCCTTTGCGGGAGCTTTCGCGCGGCCGCCGCGGAATTCGCATGAGGTTCTGGAGCCGGATGCGTATATCAGGGGGGAGAAACTTCCAGCAGTCAGCATCCCCGACATGAAGGATGCGCTGAACGATCAATATGACCTGTATGACTCCGGCGGAATCGGAGAACTCGACGTGCGCGCGCTGTTGAAGCAATATGGCGAGCGAAAGGCTGCGGATGAAGTTTCTGCAGAGTGGCAGGGCGGAGCGTACGCGACCTTTCGGAGGAAAGACAAGACAGTTTCAGATGTTGTACCCACGACGGCAGACTTGTCCCTGTTATATGTCTCTCGATGGAAAACGCCACAGGTTGCGGATTGGTTTGCGCGATTTTATGTACGCAGCTTATCGCAGCGTTATCACAGCGCAACTGTGCAGCCTTCTGTTGCCTGTTCGGAGGCGAATTGCCCAGCGTCGAGCACCTTGGTTGTGACCGAAGAGGGTCCAGTGATCGTCGAACTTTGGAAAGACAACAGTGTGATTGTCTCGGAAAGTTTTGACCCGGCAATGGCAGCCAAGCTGCGGACTGCGCTGCGCGATGGCGCGAGCGCTACTCATGCGCAGAACCTGCCGCAGGAGGAGATCGGCTTCCGTTTGCTGCAGTCTCCTACGTTCCAAAGTTTTGAGCGCCAGGTTGGAGAACAGATCAAGAATCAGATGTGGCAGGCTCACATGTGGCAAGAGTCGCAGCGCTAGCCCAAAGACGGGTGCGCGGCCTCAAGACTGCGGCAGGCGGCCTGAATCATCTCCCGCGCCGGCGAAGACTCCACAAATTGGAAGCCATAGCGAAAAGCGCTCCGCTGCCGGACCACTGCGTAAACCATTACCGGTCCGTTTGGCACGGCGAATTGCAGTTCAACCAGTTCGCCGACCGGCACCTCAATTTTCAACATCGCTGAAATTCCAGATTCGCTGATGTCTACCGTGCGCCCTTGTAGTAAGCCGCAAGTCTTGGATGTGATTTTGAGATCTACCGCGAGATGGAAGCGAGGGTGGCGGCGAGCGTCGCGTCCAAGAGGGCCAGACCCGGATTGAGCGGTCGAATCCAAATTTGATCCCAACTGGGTGCGTGTACAGGATGATAACGCATTGCGGCAGCGTCGAACAGTTGCGTCTGCTTGTCGAAAAGCCCGAATCGGGATGAATAGCGCGTGGTTTTCTCCCGTCCGAATTCGGCGGATCTGATTAAGCCTGGAACTCAGATGCTTCGGGAAAGCGCAAATTGCACTTGGCGAGGGCCAGAGTGAGAAGCTCTTCAATCTTGGTCTCTTCGCAATTGCGTGACATGGCCAGTTCGCTGACCAGGAGATAACGGGCACGCTCCAGCATCTTCTTCTCGCGGAACGATAGAGGCTTGGCTTGATGCAGGGCGATCAGGCTTTTCAGGACTCCCGCGACCTCCAGCAGCGAACCAGTCCGCATCCGGTCGGAGTTTTCCTTGAACCGGTCTTTCCAGTCGGAGGTGCTGGCATTGTCCGAGACGGAAAGATAATCGATTATTTTCTGCACTTCGCCGTTACGCACCACCCGGCGAATGCCTACGCTCCCCACGTTGCCGCAGGGAACCATCACCTTTAGGCTGCTGGCCTTTATGTTGAGCAGATAAAACTTCTCCACCGTGGTGCCGACCGAGCGGCTGCTGATTTGCTCAATGATGCCGACGCCATGGTTGGGATAGACGACTTTGTCACCGATGTGGAAATTCAGATCGCCATTCATAAAAGGTACCTGGGCAGGAGAAAGTGCGGGGAACAACGTTTACTACAAATATACTATCCCAAAATGGCACTAAAAGCAAGGCACGGACTGACGATGTAACTCTAAGGAAACATTGTGGTTGGGGCCTCGTCCCATCGGCAGGAATTCGTGAAGACACTTTATAATCCCCGGTGTGAGCCTCACTAACACGAACTCCCAAAAACTTGTAGGCCGAGTCCTGGGACTGGACGTCGGATCGCGAAGAATCGGGCTTGCCGTTTCCGATGGATTAGGCTTTACGGCGCAAGGGCTTGAAACTCTACAGCGCCGTAACAAACGGACAGACTTCGCTGCGCTGGAGAAGCTTATCCGCGAATACGCGGTCAAAGAGATTGTGGTCGGTTTGCCGTTACGAATGAGCGGAGCAGAAGGGACGCAATCGGCAAAAATGCAGGAATTCGCTGAGGATCTCCGAAAGCGCTTCCGGCTTCCGGTGCATTTGTGGGATGAGCGGCTGACCTCGGCGGAGGCAAACCGGCTGCTGCGCGAAACTGATCTATCCATTGAAAAGCGAGCCAAAGCGGTCGACCGCATGGCGGCAATTTTGATTTTGCAGGGCTGGATGGAAAGCCGCCGGCGCTAGGAAATCGAGTCAATGGCCTAACATCACGCGGCGGTAGGCCGCCACGTTTTTATTGTGCTCCTCGATCGTGTGCGCGAATCGATGGTGACCCTGTCCGTCGGCGACGAAGTAATAGTAATCGGTTTGAGCCGGATGCATGGCCGCTTCCAGTGCGCTTTTGCCGGGATTCGCGATAGGACCGGGCGGCAGGCCTGCATATTTATATGAGTTGTAACGCGAGTTGAACTGCATGTCGTCGTGATGCAAGGCACCGGTGTAGGTTCCCGCCAGAAGTTCCGCGTAGATAATGCTCGGGTCGGCGTCCAGAGCAATATTCTTGGCCAGTCGATTGTAGTAGACACTCGCGACAATCGGGCGCTCATCTCCGACTGCGGTTTCTTTTTCGATGATCGATGCCATGGTTACAAGCTTAGGCACTCCACGATTCGCATCAAGCACCATTCGCGATGGGTCTGAAATGAGGCCGATCTGCAACGCCTCAGTTCGGAACTGTTTAACCATCGCAGCCGCCATCTCTTGCATGGTCATCATGCGGCTGAACTGGTAGGTATCAGGAAAAAGATAGCCTTCGAGAGAAGTTGCGTCGGGGGCCAGATCTGCGATTAGGACGTTCGACTGTGCGACCTTCAGGAAATCATCTGCGGGACCGAGCCCGGCGGCTTCAACCGCGCGGGCAATGTCGAACATCGTGAAGCCTTCGGGAACAACGACGGTTCGAAAATAAACCTCGCCCCGCGCCAGTCGTTTTTGAACCTCGATGATGTTCCTGGGTTTGTCAAACAAATATTCGCCCGCCTTCAGCGAACGCCGGTGATGAACGTAATGCCAGAAGATGAAGGCTTCCTCGCTGTGAATGACTCCGCTGGCCTTCAATTCCGCAGCGATTCGCCGCGTGGAGTAGCCCGGACGCAGCATCACAAAGGTCTGTCCGGAGGGCTCGGTGGGCATGAGCAGGGCCCAACCTAGCCAACCTGCGCCGGCGAGAACACCAAGTAGGAACAGCCAGGACAGCTTACGCACAATGAAAACAGTTTAGATGAGGAATGTGGTGAAATCGGCTATCTGTGGGGGATGTACGTTAGTAAGCAGGTTCTGAGGCCGCTAAACCCTTTGGGCGTAGGCAACTTCGTGCACCCTTTTGCTCGCGCTATACTCAAATGTTCTGGAGATCATCCAATACTTCATGAGACGTAGTGCGCCTTTTAGTGCCCTGATCCTGATTCTGGCGACGCTGCCCACTGCAGGGTGTTTGTTTCACACCCGCCCAGTAGAGGAAACGTATTCCAAGGCTCCGCTTAAGGAAGCTTCCCAGTCGGCATTGATCGACAGCATCAACCTGCAGGCGCAGAGAATTCAATCGTTGCAGGCGACCGTTGACATCGATACGTCCGTTGGCGGCGCAAAGAAAGGCCACGTAACCGACTACAAAGAGATTCGCGGATACGTGCTGGCGCGGAAACCGGCCATGCTGCATATGATCGGCCTACTCCCGATCGTGCGGACCACCGCGTTTGACATGGTGAGCGACGGGCAGAATTTCAAGTTGTGGATTCCGCCTAAGAACCGCTTCGTTGTCGGCAGCAATGAAATGGAGAGCCGCAACCCCGATCAGCCAATGGAGAATATCCGGCCGAAAGATATATACGACGCCTTGCTGATCCGTCCCGTTGACAATGAGCGCGAGATTGCTGTGCTCGAGAATGGCGATGAGATTCTGCACGACGCGAAAGGTCATCGCGTGCTGCAGGAAGATTACGAGTTAATTGTCATTCGCAAGAAAGACCAGAACCAGGGGGTGCTGGCACGAAAGATTGTCTTTAGCAGGATCGATCTGCAACCCCATCGCCAGTACATTTATGACGAGCAGGGAAATCTGATCACCGACGCCCGCTACGCCAACTATAAGGAGTACGACGGCGTGAGTTTTCCTTCGCGCATCGAGATATCCAGGCCGCAAGAGGAGTACGACATTACCTTGAACATCCTGAAGCTCGAACTGAACAAGCCATTGCGGGACGATCAATTCGCTTTGCAGCAGCCGCCGGGGGCGGAAGTGGTGCATCTCAATCGGCCGCAGCCGGAGTCGAGCGCAGTGGCTCCGCCGGCGAGTGCAAATAATCAACGATAAGCGGTGCTTGCCAATCGCTAACCTCCCATGATGAACAAAATGGTTGTCGCGAATCTCGTCCACCGGCCAATTCGGTCGCTGATCAGCGTTGTAGCAATTGCCTTGGAAGTCACGCTGATTCTGATGATCGTCGGGCTCTGCTACGGCATTATGAACGACTCCAAGAACCGCACCGCCGGCATTGGAGCGGATGTCATCGTGCAGCCTCCAGGATCGTCATTCCTGGCTGGCATCAGCGGGGCTCCCGTTTCAGCGAAGGTGGCGGGAGTTATTGCACACATGCCGCATGTGAAAGTAGTCAGCCCGGTGATCTGGCAGATTGCCACCTCCGGCGGACTGGAAGTGATTGATGGTATCGATATGGCCAGCTTTGAAGCCCTGGGCGGACCTTTTCAGTACCTCTCTGGCGGTGCGTTTCAAGGCCCGAATGACGCACTTGTAGATGATTACATCGCGCGCCAAAGGCACGTGAAGGTTGGCGACACGATGGATATTCTCAACCAGCCATTCCGGATTTCCGGCATCGTGGAGAATGGCCGCGGAGCGCGGAAATTCGTTCCGATGAGCACTCTGCAAGACCTGATCGGTGCAAAAGACAAAGCCTCGGTGTTCTATGTGAAGCTGGATAATCCCGAGAATGCTGCTGCCGTCGTGAATGAGATCAAGGCGCAGCCAGGGATGGAAAAATATTCGGTGCTGTCGACCTCTGATTACCTCAGCATGATGACCCCCAGCCGCCTGCCTGGCTTTCGCCCATTTATCGGCGTAGTGATCGGCGTGAGCCTGGTCATCGGCTTCCTGGTGATCTTTCAATCGATGTACACGGCGGTAATGGAGCGCACACGGGAGATCGGCATTCTGAAGTCGATGGGCGCCTCGAAGCTCTACGTCGTCAACGTAATCTTGCGAGAGACGGTTGTGTTGGCGCTCGCGGGAATCGTGATTGGCATCGCGATAAGCATGGCGGCGCGTGTGGGCGTTCAGCAACGCTGGCCGCTGGTTCACATCGATCAAAGCGGCGTATGGATGCTCCGTGCAACCATCATCGCCATAGTTGGAGCGGCCGGAGGTGCGATCTATCCGGCATACAAAGCCGCGCAAAAGGATCCCATTGACGCGTTGGCGTATGAGTAGTTGCGTAGCCCAGGTCACAATTGAGCTTCGACAAAGCGCGACGCCGTTGTCTTAGGGTCGAGGACCGGCCACGGTCTCTCGGTAGGGCCTTGCTCTGGAACCCCTTCGGAGTCGGACTGGCTGCCAGTAACCAGTACATGGTGCCACCGCAATGCCATGATCATAGCAACCACCCACCCGAAGATCCAAGTTTCGCCGAGAAAATGAAGCATTTGTCAGTCACCTGCCCTCGTATAGAAAGGCGACAAAAGCCTGGCGATTCCCTCACTGGGCGCGAACTTTGTCTCTAGGGCCCTGCTCTGGTCAAGGAAACGTTGACATTCGCTCGCAACCTACGGTATCTTTAAAGCTTTGGGAAGTCTCGCGGTTGCCCGCCTGATGGTCTGGCGTCCTCGCCGGGGAATCAACGAGCGGTCTTCTTTTTAATTTCAATCGCGTTTCGCAAACTTTTTCATTTTTGGGAGAGTTCCGATGTCAACCTATTTCCCCAAACCGGGGGAAATTGTGCGCAAGTGGTACGTCGTGGATGCCGATGGGCAGACGCTCGGTCGTCTGGCTTCGCAGGTGGCGCGCATCCTTATGGGCAAAGAAAACCCGCAATATACGCCGTTTCTCGATACTGGCGATCACGTGATCGTGGTGAATGCCGAGAAAATCAAGACCACCGGCGTGAAGGCGGAGCAGAAGCAGTATCACCATTACACCGGCTACCCGGGCGGTCTGCGGACTGAGGATTATCGCAAGCGTTTGGCGCGCAAGCCGGAACAGATTATCGAAGACGCGGTGCGGCGCATGCTGCCAAAGAACAAACTGGCCGCGCACATGCTTTCGAAGCTGAATGTGTACAAGGGCGATAAGCACCCGCACGCAGCACAGAAGCCGCAGGACTTGCAGTTGGAAGTGCGGGCGTAGCGAAAGTTTCCAGTTTCTTGTTTCGGATTTCTAGCAAGGACTTTGAAAATTTATTGAAAGGTGTCAGGCACCGGGGTTGGCTGACGGCTAACGGCTGGGTGCTGACGGTTCACACATGGCTGAGTTGGTTCAATACTACGGAACGGGACGGCGGAAGCGGGCGATTGCTCGTGTGTATCTTCGCCCGGGCAGCGGCGAGTTTAAGGTCAACGGGCGAGCGTTTGAGGAGTACTTTGTAACTCCGGCGCAGCGATCGGCAGCGAAGGCGCCGTTGGCGTCGACTGACACGGCGGCGTCGTTCAACATTATCGCCAGCGTTCTCGGCGGTGGTGTGCGCGGCCAGGCTGATGCGGTGAAGCTGGGGATCGCTCGCGCGCTGATGGAGTTTAATGCTGAACTGCGCGGCAAGTTGAAGTCCGAAGGCTTGGTGACTCGCGACTCGCGCGGTAAAGAGCGCAAAAAGTACGGCCAGAAGGGCGCACGCAAACGCTTCCAGTTCAGCAAGCGCTAGAGATTCCTCCGCCCCTCGCTGTCGCTCGGGGGTCGGAATGACAAGGGTTTTGGCTAAGAGCTAAAGGCTAATAGCTGATTTGGGTGTTCAATTCTTCTCGTGCCCCGCGGCGCGGGGACGAGAATGGCAATCCGGCCTGCGGTCGAGGCCGGATGCAGACTAAATAAGGAGGTTCATTGGCTACTATCACCATGAAGGAGTTGCTCGAAGCGGGTGTTCACTTCGGGCATCAGACGAAGCGCTGGAATCCCAAGATGAAGGAATACATCTTCGGAGAGCGCAACGGGATCTACATTATCGATTTGCAGAAGACGCTGAAGATGTTTAAAGAGGCGTCGAAGTTCGTACAGGATCTGGCGACCGAAGGCAAAATTGTGCTTTTCGTGGGAACCAAGCGCCAGGCGCAGGACGCCATCGCCGAAGAGGCGACGAAGTGTGGCGGCTTCTACATTAATCAGCGCTGGCTGGGCGGCCTGCTCACCAATTGGGTTACGGTGCAGAAGTCGGTGAAGCGGCTCAAAGAACTCGACGAGATGGCCACGGATGGCCGCTACGAGTTGCTGCCGAAGAAAGAAGTCATCAAGCTCGAGCGAGAGCGCAAGCACTTGCAGGCCAACCTGGCGGGTATCAAGAATATGAGCCGGTTGCCGGATGCGATCTTCGTGATCGATTCGAACAAAGAGCAGATTGCCGTGCGCGAGGCGCGCAAGCTGGGCATTCCGGTGGTCGCAGTGGTCGATACGAATTGCGATCCGACGGAAGTGGACTACGTGATTCCCGGAAACGACGACGCGTTGCGCGCGATCCGCTTGTTCACCTCGAAAATTTCGGAGTCGATTGCAGAAGGCGCACAGTTGATGAGCGATAAGCAAATTGCCGACATGAGCGCGGCTGCGGAATTGGCGCAAGCACGCGAGGCGGCTCCTCAGCAATATGATGGCGCCGACCTGGAAGCGATCGGGCGCGATCGCGACTCTGCTTCGGATCTGGAAGACATCAGCATGGAAGATGTGATGAGCGGCCGCGGAGCGCATAAAAAACCGGTCGCCAATGAAGATGCCGTTTTGCACAAGGTGGAGAGCCAGACGGTTTAATGGCGGCCCGTTATTCGTCCGTCACGGCTGGTCGGACTTTACAGAGTTTGGGCAGGGCACAGCTTTAGCCGTGCCGTGTGAGATGCACAAGAGATGCGGGCTTTAGCCCCTGAGGGACTCTCAAGGCGAAAACCGGGCGTTTGAAATCTGACCCGCGCGGGTCGTCCGGCGCGGGTCAAGGTTTGTAAGAAGCAAGTTTCAGAGGTAACAAAGCTTCAGGGTTTCAAAGTTAACGCGGCGCGATCTTTAGTGTTTGCAACCTTGAAACTCTGAAACCTTGAAACCTCAGCAGGACCCAGAATTCATAAGGACGTTCAACCAATGAGCACTACTACAGCAAATATTTCCGCAGCACAAGTGAAGGATCTCCGGGAGAAAACCGGAGCGCCAATGATGGATTGCAAGCAAGCGCTCACCGAAGCCAAAGGTGACATGGAGCAAGCGGTCGTGATTCTACGCAAAAAAGGCGTTTCGGTCGCGGCTAAGAAGGCTACGCGCGTTACCAGTGAAGGCGCAGTGACGAGCTACATTCACGCCGGCGGCAAGATCGGTGTGCTCGTTGAAGTCAATTGCGAAAGTGATTTCGTGGCCCGCACGGATGACTTCAAGGAACTCGCGCACGACATCGCCATGCACATTGCGGCCAGCGACCCGAAATTCGTCCGCAAGGAGGACGTCACCAAGGCCGACTTCGATCGCGAGAAGGACATTTTTCTTGCACAGGCCGTCGCCTCCGGCAAGCCGCCAAATATTGCTGAGAAGATGGTTGCTGGCAAAATGGAGAAGTTCTACGAGGAAGTCTGCTTGCTCGAGCAGCCGTTCATCAAGGATCAAACCGTGTCGATCGCGCAGTTGATTGCTGCCAAGATCGGCAAGCTCGGCGAGAACATCAGCGTGCGGCGCTTTGCGCGCTTCAAAGTCGGCGATGCGGGGGAAACCATCGCCATTACCAAGTCGAAGACAGAAGAGGGCGGTGACGCCGCTCCGGTAACGAAGTAAATCAGTTTCCAGTTTCTGGTTTCCAGTGTCCGGTTTCGAAGTGTGCCGGGAGACGAGGTTGCGTCAGGATCGCAACCGGAAACTAGAAACCGGAAACCGGAAACTCGAATCCATGCCAACCCCTGCCTTCAAACGCGTTCTGCTCAAGCTTTCCGGTGAGGCGCTGGCCGCAAACCAGGGCTTCGGCGTGGATACGCAACGCATCCACGAAATTGCCGCCGAATTGGCCGACGTGCACAAACTCGGCGTGCAAATCGCCATCGTCGTCGGAGGTGGCAATTTCTTTCGCGGCGTGGCCGAGCAAGCCAAAGATATGGACCGCGTCTCTGCCGATCAAATGGGAATGCTCGCGACCGTGATCAATGCGTTGGCCTTGCAGGATGCGCTGGAGAAGCAAAACGTCTACACGCGCGTGCAATCGGCGATCGAGATGAAGCAAGTCGCGGAGCCTTTCATCCGCCGCCGCGCCATCCGCCATCTGGAGAAGGGACGCATCGTGATCTTCGCCGGCGGAACCGGCAACCCGTATTTTTCAACCGACACAGCCGCGTCTCTGCGCGCCATGGAAATCAAGGCCGAGGCGATTCTTAAGGCCACCAAAGTCGATGGCATCTATGACGCCGATCCCATGAAGGTAAAGGACGCGAAGAAATTTACTGAGATTACCTATATGGAAGTCCTGAAACTCGGACTGAAAGTGATGGATTCCACTGCCATCAGCTTGTGCAAAGACAATAATCTGCCCATCATCATTTTCGACTTGAACCGGCACGGCAATATTCGCCGCGTGGTCAGCGGAGAAAAGATTGGATCGAGAGTAGGGTAAGAAGTTTGGTTCGCAATTTCTCTGCGATGTGCAATCCAGGCATAAAATCCTGTTCGGTTTATAATGCAACGTTTCGATTTGTGAATCGCTGAATGGAGCTCATCCATGCCCGATAGCGCGCCTCTTAAAGAAATCCGGCTGCAACTCAAGACACGAATGGATAAAGCGGTGGAAGATTTTCGCAAGGCGATGGCGGCCACGCGAACCGGCCGCGCCTCGGTCCATATGCTGGACGGCGTAAGTGTCGAGTATTACGGATCGCAGATGCCACTGAATCAGATTGCACAGGTGCACGCGCCCGAGCCGCAGATGATTACCGTGCAGCCGTTCGATCCCTCACAAGTTGGCGCAATTGAAAAAGCCATCCGTTCCGCCGAACTGGGGCTGAACCCGATGAACGACGGCAAGCTCATCCGGGTTCCCGTACCCGCGCTTACCCAGGAGCGCCGCCAGGAAATGGTGAAGCACCTACACAAAATGCTGGAGGAGCATCGCACAGCGGTTCGGAATATCCGGCGCGATGGCAACGATGCCATCAAGAAAGCGACCAAGGATAAGAAAATCACCGAAGACGACGAGAAGCGGTCGCTGGATGAAATTCAAAAACTCACCGACGATGAAATCAAGAAGATGGAAGAGATGAGCAAGGCCAAGGAAAAGGAAGTTTTGGAGATCAAGTAATTTGCAGGCACGCTGGGTGTTTCGATGTCCCTGTGAAACTAAAGTCCATGTCCTGTCAGCTCTCGGCTCCATCCCTCCGCTAACCCGCTGAAAAAGCATCAGCTAGCCACTTTCCCCTTTCAGTAACGCTTCCGGTAACAGGAACCCCGGTTACGCGACATCTTTGCGGCCAGCGTGTTTCCATTGTCGTGAAGCAAGTTGCGGCTCCCCCAAGCCTTCACAACAGATTTCTTCGATTCGGAGTTTGCTATGAAAAGACTTTCGGGAATCACATTCTTGCTGGCACTGGCGATGCTGGAGGTCGGCTGCAGTTCGTCCACGAACTCGTCTTCGTCCTCCAATCCACAGTCTCAATCTGCGGCAGTGTTTGTAACCGGGGAAGATGCTCCGCTGGCCTCCGTGGTCGGCTTCGATGTGACCATCAATTCGATCGCGTTGAATGGCCAGAACGGCGCTCCGCAGGTTTTGTCGACGCCAACCACGGTAGACTTCGCGCGATTGCTGGGACTGCGCTCGCCGTTGGCGTTCAACACCGTTCCCGCTGATACGTACAATAGCGCAACGTTCTCGCTGTCGACTCCAATGATCTCGTGGGTGGATATGAGCACAACTCCGCCGTCGATTGGTGCTCCGATCGCAGGCCAGTTTAGTCCCACGACAGGCTCCGCTACACAGACCACGGTTACGGTGAATTTTCCCTCGCCGATGGTTGTGAACAGCAACGGCTTGGCGGGTCTAAGGATGGAGTTCGATATTCGCCAGTCCGTCGCGGTAGACGGAAACGGCCAGGTTACTGGAATGGTTAATCCCACAATTTACGCGAGCGCCGTGCAGGCTAGCGATCCTAATGGCCAGGTGACGGATCTTACCGGCGGCCTTGTTTCCGTGAACGGGTCGGGCAACTCGTTCCTTATTCAGGGTCCGTACGGTCATCAGTTAACCGTGGAGGTCAACAGCAGTACCACGTTCAATAGCGGATGGAGTATTAACAATCTCGCAGCGCCCGCGTTTGTTGGAGTGCAGGGATATTACCAGGCCGATGGCAGCCTGCTGGCTAGCAATGTGGAAGTGATCACTACGTACGAGGCGTTTCTCTCGGGGCGCGTCCTGGCGATCAATCCAACCAGCGGACCGGTGCAGCAAATTACGATGTGGGTGGGCGAAACCAGCGCCGACTTGGTGAGCGATAGCGACACGATTCAGATTATCAATGTCAACCAGATCGCAGATAACCGTTACGACATCTGCTTCTTCAACAATCTGTTCACCAACGCCCTGTTCAGCCCCTCTCACGTGCTTGTGGGCCAGCGTATTTTCGTCGGCGGCACCAGCTCGAATGGCGCGTTTACGCCGCAGATGGTTTCTCTGCGCCTGCAGGGCGTTTACGGCACGATGACGGGCACGCCCAGCATTGTGAGCGGCAACCTCGGCAACTTCCAGTTGCAGAACAACGCGCTGATTGGTTACTCGCTTGGCGGAGGGCCTCTTACCGTGTGGACGGGGAACAACACACTCTTCATCAACACCACCGGTTTAGGCGCTCTGCAAAGTGGCGAATCGATCGTCGCCGGCGGGTTGTTGTTTTACGACCAGCTGACCGGTGGTCCGATTATGGCAGCGGGTGTTGTAGCCGATCCGCCACCGGCGCAGTAATTGAACTTCCAGCTTGGATTCGATGGGCGGCCGAAATCGGCCGCCCGTTTTCTCAAGTTGCTGCTCTATAATGTGGGGCGATTTCCTGATCGACGCCCGCCATGCCTTCTGCCTTCATGCTAATTCCGCTCTTGTTCTCGCTGACTCTGGTTGCAGGCAAAAATGTCATGCCGAAAGTCGTCCATCAGCCAGCATTTTCGGTCATAGGTATCGAAGTGCGCACCAGCAATGCGAAAGAGGCTACTGCTGACGGCCTGATTGGAAAGCAATGGCAGCGCATTTTTCAGGAGGGACTGCTCCAGAAAATCCCCGCTAAGACTGATAACAACATCTACGCTCTGTACAGCAATTACGCCAGCGATCACAATGGCGAGTATTCGTTTACGCTCGGAGCACGGGTCCAGGACGGGACGCCGGCGCCTGCGGGCTTCGTTCTGAGAACCATTCCTGCGGGGAACTATGCGGTCATCACCAGCGAACGAGGACCCGTCGCGCAGGTTGTAATCGCCGCCTGGAAGCGCGTGTGGACGATGGAAGACAACCATGAATTAGGTTCCCCGCGCGCCTACAAGACGGATTTTGAGCTTTATGATCGACGGACCTCGAATCCGCAAGACTCGCAGGTGGATCTTTATATCGGATTGAAGTAGCGCCTTCTCTCAGGCATCCAGCCGCTCCGCATTCGCCTTATAATCGAAGGATCGTGAAGAAAGTGGTCCATGCTGCGTGCCCCCACGATTGCCCAGACGCGTGCGGGGTGTTAATCACTGTCGAAGATGGCCGCGCGACGAAGATTCAGGGCGATCCGCAGCATCCCATGACGCGCGGATTCTTGTGCGCGAAGGTGGCGAAGTATCTGGATCGCGTGTACTCCCCTGATCGTGTGCTTTATCCCATGCGGCGGATTGCGGCCAAGGGTCACGCGGACGAGGGCGTCCGCGCCACGCAGGTTTGGCAGCGCATTAGCTGGGACGAAGCGCTGGACGAGATCACTTCTCGCTTCCGACAGATTGTTGCCGAATTTGGCAGCGAAGCTATCCTTCCCTATTCCTATGGCGGAACTTTGGGTGCGCTGAACGGCGCTTCGATGGACCGCCGGTTTTTCAATCGCGTGGGCGCTTCCGAATTGGAGCGCACCATTTGTTCCTCGGCAGGTGAGGCTGGGCTGGAATCAGTGTTCGGAGTCAAACTCGGCACCGAGCCCGAGCAATTTGTCCACTCACGCTACATCATCGCGTGGGGGGCGAATATTCACGGCAACAACGTTCATCTTTGGCCTTTCATCGTTGAAGCGCGGCGCAAGGGCGCAAAGCTGGTCGTGATCGACCCCTATCGCACGCGCACCGCAGCTTGCGCTGACTGGTACCTTCCCATCAATCCGGGAACCGACGCCGCGCTCGCGCTGGCCATGATGCACGCGATCATCGGCGAGGGGCTGCACGATGCGGAATACGTGGAGAGCTACACCCTAGGCTTCGACGCGTTACGCGAGAAGGTAAAAGATTACTCTCCTGAACGCGCGGCGGAGTGGACGGGAATATCCGCCGAAGATATCCGCAAACTGGCGCGCGAGTATGCGACCACTCGGCCCGCAGTCATCCGTCCGAACTACGGATTGCAACGCTCGGAAAATGGCGGCACAGCCATGCGCGCCATTACAATGTTGCCCTGCATTACTGGTTCTCTGAAGGAAGTGGGCGGCGGCATTCACTTATCTACTAGCGGCGCATTTGAACTGAACAAAAATGCTCTCAGGCGACCGTACCTCCGACCGACAAGTGCGAAACCAGCTCGTATCGTGAACATGGTAGAGCTAGGCAAGGCATTGAACACGCTCGCCGATCCGACATTGAAGGCGCTGTTCGTTTACAACTCGAATCCGGCGGCGGTTTGCCCCAACCACAATGAAGTGGTTCGCGGACTCAAACGTCCAGACTTGTTCACGGTGGTGCATGAGCAGTTCTTTACCGATACTACCGACTACGCGGATATCGTCTTACCAGCCACGACCTTTTTCGAACACAAAGATTTGCAGGCCGCTTACGGACATTACTACCTGCAGATCTCAGATCGGGCAATTGAGCCAATAGGGGAGTGCCGGTCGAACGTGGATCTGTTCCGGGGGTTGGCAAAGCGCATGGGATTCGACGATCAATGTTTTGACGAAGGCATCGATGAAATGATTGATGGCGCGCTGTCCTCTAAAAACCCCCTGCTTACAGGAATAACCCGCGAACGACTGCAAAGCGAGCCCCAGGTAGCGTTGAACTTCTCGGCCCTTGCCGCGTCGAGTGGTGCTTCTGGCACCGCCGTTTCTTCGGCTGGAAAGGCCTTTTTGCCTTTTGCTCACGGCAATTTCCGCACGCCCTCTGGCAAAGCCGAACTCTACAGCGAAGCGATGAAGTCATTGGGCCTCGATCCGGTAGCCGAGTTCAAAGCTCCTTCAGAATCCCGCCACGGATCCCAAGGATCCACGTTTCCCCTAGAGTTGCTCGCGCGCAAAGCCGACAACTTTATGAACTCGACTTTCTCCGATCAGCCTTCAATTCGCTCCATGGAAGAGGTTGACGTTCTTGAAATGCATTCTGCGGATGCGGGACCTCGCGGCATCGCGAATGGAGACAATGTCCGCGTCTTTAACGGCAGAGGCGAGATGCTGCTAAAGGCCAAAGTCGATGGAAAGGTGCAGCCGGGGGTCGTCTCGGCGAAGCTTAACTGGGCCAAACTGAGTCCCGGACTCCGGAATATTAATGTGCTGACCTCAGAAAAACTTTCCGATCTAGGCAACTCCGCCACGTTTTATTCCGTCTTGGTGGAGGTAGAGTCGGCCAAGTCCATTCCATAAAGCCACCAGCAAGAGTGGCGGCTTGGACGCTTTCTCGCTTGCTACCGTATAATTATCGTTTTCCCAGATCCCAGAGGCTGAGGTCGTAGCGATTCTCTTTCGCATTCATACGGGTATCACTGTGCTCCAGAACGGCCCGAGCCTTTCCGGCCCCCGCCGCAATCGATCTTCTTCATTCTCACGGCTTTGTGGGAGGAGGCGGTGGCTCGGCCGGACCGCTGTTTTGCTCATCCTATTTGTTGGGCTGGGGGCTCTGGCGCAGACCGATGTCATCTCAG
>Ga0208690_1000039_pt1 | contig 30240 bp, 29 predicted proteins | sample June2015DPH_16_1_2_FD_184712 | JGI IMG/M metagenome (GOLD analysis project Ga0208690, IMG submission 184712) | Peatland microbial communities from SPRUCE experiment site at the Marcell Experimental Forest, Minnesota, USA - June2015DPH_16_10... | ecosystem: Environmental > Terrestrial > Soil >...
GTCGAAGGACCCCGCGAATGCGGGCGGCGTACGAGAGATATCAGGGCATTCTCACGATGCTGTCGGGGCCCGTCGAGAGGACTCCTTGGAACAGCATCTGAGGTGCCGGCGTTTCAGTTGCTCTCCGAAGACAAGCAACACACCCGCGCCCTTCGAAAGCCTGCAAATCGTGAAACCCGGTCCGCGAAGCCAAAAGAAAAAAGTCCGCAATCTTCCAAGCCTCTGTCATCCTGAGCGGAGCCGCGCCGCAGGGCGCGGCGCAGTCGAAGGACCCCGCGAATGCGGGCGGCGTACGAGAGATATCAGGGCATTCTCACGATGCTGTCGGGGCCCGTCGAGAGGACTCCTTGGAACAGCATCTGAGGTGCTGGCGTTTCAGTTGCTCTCCGAGGACAAGCAACACACCCGCGCCCTCGAAGGCCTGCAAATCGTCAACCCATTCGCCTGAGAATTCATTTCTTTTTGTCATTCCGACCGGAGCGGGAGCGCCAGCGACGCGGAGTGGAGAATCAGGCAAGGGATAACTACGACGGCATCTTTTCCAATGTATCGCCTTCGATTGCGTTTGGCGTCCGCAGGGGAACGGACTTTGCCAGATTGGAGCAGCAGGCGAAGGACGTGGTCGCGAAACCGGTGGAGATGAAGGAGTCGAACGAGGAAACCTCGAAAACAATTCTGGAGAACGCGAGGGGCGTCATAGAGGAGGTGAGGCGCATCGCAGAGGAGGCAGGCGTCTCTCAGCGCGCGTACTACTTCAAGAGCGAGGCTGATAAGAACGAACTGGACGCGAAGCCCTGGCTTTACTCTACCATCGGCCTGGCCCTAGTTACCGCCGCCCTGTCTGTGGGGTTAACTGTGCGATACCTCTTCGTTCTTCCCACGCTAACGCCCTCCCAAAGCGTTCAGCTGGCAATCCCTAAACTATTTCTGTTCTCGCTCCTGTTGTCCGCGACTATTTGGACCGGAAGAACCTACCGCGCCCATCGGCACAATGCCGTCGTCAATAGGTACCGGCAAAACGCCCTGGCGTCTTTTGAGGCCTTCGCGCAGGCAGCTTCCGGTGACCAAGAAACGAAGAGTGCGGTCTAGCTACAGGCAACACAGTGCATTTTCTCTCCACAGGCGACGGGATATATTCACGCGGATGCAGAGAGCACGGTGCCGCACATGCTAGAGGTCGTCTCGCGCCTCGGAAAATCCGGCTGATAGACAGGTGTGGTCTGCCGCAACAACCTCTTTGGTTTTCCCGCACTCGGTGCAATAGAGCATCGTATACGCGATCGACTGATCGTATCGGCCACTGGGGAGACGCTTGAAGTAGCCGCGCCTCTTCTGCGCGCACGGTAGTTCAACGAATGGATGCTGATGGACCATGCGTCTCTGATAGCCTACTGACCGATCTGAGTTGCTGTCTCCATTACGGAGGCCCCTACCCCTACAATCTTTCCCTTACGTTCTGAATGACGTAGATGCATGATTAGCTTATAGCAAATATACGCCATATTGTGATATCTCCCCTTGTCTTCCACAGCCCGTACCCACGATGATCACCAAGGCGACAGTCCACAAGACCAGTCGTCCAAATCAAAATCCTTTGTTTGGCGGATTTTGATATCTAACTTCTACGGCATGCGGATTTTACAAACCCACCACCCACTAACTCAACCGTTTTCAAGATCAGGTACAGGGGCCGGGGGGTACAAAAAAAATCTTCATCGCCGGGACATGAGGATTCACAGAAACAGAAATGGCTTTGGAACACGTTCCACGATGTCAACACGTAAAAGTCAACGGCGTGCAGTGCGGCTCTCCCGCGCTCCGGCGCAAGACGCACTGCTACTTTCACACGCGCGTTGAGCATGAGCGCCGGGCCGCCGCCGAAACCACCGACGGCAAACGCTCGTTCGGTTTTCCGCTGCTCGAAGACGCGAAATCGATTCAGGTGGCGCTGATGAAGATGGTCCAGATGTTAGGCGCGGGCACGCTCGATCACAAGACCGCGGGTCTCATGATCTACGCTTTGCAAACCGCCAGCTACAACCTGCGCAACGCCAGGTTCGAGCCGGAAAAGCTGACCGACGTGGTAATCGACGAAGACACCGTCGACCCGCGTCAAAGGCGTGCAATGGGCCGCCCGCGACTTCCCGCCCTCCACGCCGCCGGAAGTACAGAATCTGATGGAAGAAGATTTGACGGAAGAATACTTGATGGAAGAAGCTTCGATCGAAGACTCGATAAAACAAGACTCGATAAAAGAATACCCGCTGCAAAATGATCTTCCCGAAGACAATCTTCAAGCGGAGAAACCGGAACATGTCCCGATCCCTGTGAGCGCGACGCGGACCGCAGCCAGCGTGAATCCCGCAGCAAACCAAAACGCCCCGCGAGCGATGATAGCCCGCAAACCAGCCGCGTCCATAGACCACGAAGCCGCCGACGCGGCGAAAAGACGCCAGCAAAAACGCAAACTGCCCCTGATCCAGGACGACGAACCAGATTCGCTGGCAAAGATTCTCCTGCAGCGCTTGGGCCTGCCTCTAGACCCGGAGGGCAGCGAGTCAGAAGAGGACGGAGCCACAGCTCCATCGTAGCAACGTGGGTTGAGTCAGAGCGCGGCCGAAGTTTTCTGTCTGCCTTTACGCTGTGGCCGCTTTTGCAACTTCCACACTTTGCAGTACCGACGCGAGCACATTCTCAACATCTCCTGCGCGACATACATCGCTCGCGCCGGCTTCCAGCGCATCGATCCAGAATTGATCGTCGGGAATGCGGTGCAGGCACACGATGGGTAGCGAAGGAAAATCGTGATGCAAATTGCGCACGTCGCTCAACCGCGAGTTTTCCATGTCGAGAACCACGGCTTCGGGACGGCTCCCGGCGAGGCGCTCGCGCAATTCGTCCGTAGAATGCGCCATATGAACTGCATGGAAGTGAGCGGAAAGTTTGCCTGCCAGAGACTGCGCGACTCTGGGATCACTCTCAAAAACCACGACACTCAAGCCCATAAATCCTCCTGACTGAACACCGTCAACAACGGCGGATTAGGGCTGCGGGGGGAAGGTTCGAAACCTCAACTCCACAGACATTTTTGGCGAAAAGCGGCAGCGGTTGCGGTCGAGCCTAGCGGCTGGCGGGTGCGCCTTCCGGTTGGGACTCGAACGGTTCGGTTTGGAGCTTGCCGTTCTTCTTTAGCAAAATTTCAACCTTACCCTCCGCCTGCTCCAATTCTTTGCGGCAGGCGGAAGAAAGATTCATACCCTCTTCAAAAAGGGTGAGCGACTTTTCCAGGGGTACGTCCCCCTTTTCCAGTTCCTGAACGATTTTTTCCAGGCGCTGGAGGCACTCTTCAAACTTGGCCAATAGGAATTTGCTCCTGCCTTTATTGTAATGCAACGAACCGGGAAGGATGTCCAGTCTTTTGTTGTAAACAGCGCGAAAAATTTTCCGTTTTCGTGCCGACAGAGGAAACTACGCCGACGTAGCACTCTTTGTGCCTAACGCTTCCAGCACATCGACTGCCGAACTGTAGCGTCCGTTGGGGGCGCTGATTTGCGCGCCCTGCACAGTGTTGCGAACTGCAACAAGCATCTCGCGAGCGATGGCCACACCCTCGGCTCGGGCCGTTTCGGGGGTTTGCGCGCGCGCCATACGGTCGAGAATCGAATCGGGCACAGAAACGCGCAGTTCATTCTTCATGAATTCAGCATTGCGTACGCTCACCAGAGGCCAAATTCCTGCGATGACTGGAATTCGGCAGTGCTCGATGCGGCGGAGGAAATTTTCGAGCAGCCGAAGATCGAACACCGGCTGAGTGACGGCAAACTCGGCTCCGGCTTGCACTTTAAACTCGAAGCGGCGAATCTCTTCGTCCAAATCGGCGAGGCCGGGATTTGCGCCTACGCCAATGACGAATCCGGTGCCCGCGCCGATGGGGTTTGCGCCGAGGTCGAGACCGCGATTCAGACTGTGAACAATGTTGACCAGGCCGATGGCATCGACATCGAACACAGCCGTAGCGTCGGGATAGTTGCCCATTTTCGGCGGATCGCCGGTAATGCAAATCAGATTCTTGATGCCGACCGCTGCTGCGCCCAGGAGATCGCTCTGGATGCAGAGCACGTTGCGGTCGCGGCAGGTGTAATGCAGAATCGCTTCGATTCCGGCTTCCTGCTGCATTAGCAGGGACAGCGCCTGGTTGCTCATGCGCGCCGAGGCTCGGGGACTGTCGGGAATATTGACCGCGTCCACACCGACCGACTTAAGAAAACGCGCCCCTTCCAGCTCCTTGCGGATGTCGGTGCCTTTTGGGGGAACGATCTCAACCATTGTCACGAATTCGCCGCGGGCAAGCCTGGCGCCAAGAAGAGATCGCCCCTCCAGAGGCTGTGTGGGCACGGAGGTGGCGGTTGGGCTGGTGGTAACGTGGGCCGAAACGATTCTGCTTCGCGCTTCCCCCATGCGCAGAGCAGACTTCATGGCGCGGATGTGCTCCGGGGTCGTCCCGCAGCAGCCCCCGACCAAGCGAACGCCCGAAGCGACGAACTTGCGCGCGTAGCTGGCCATGTACTCGGGCGAGCACAGATAAATATTCCGGCCTTCGACGGAGCGCGGGATGCCCGCGTTCGGCTGTGCAGAAAGCGGCAGGGAAGTGAGGGCACGCACGCGCTCGATGGCGTCGAGCATGGCTACCGGTCCCACACTGCAGTTGCAGCCTATCACGTCCGCGCCCCAGTCTTCGAGGCGCCGAACAAACGTTTCCGGGTCGGAACCATCCAGGCAATTGCCATCTTCGTCGATCGTGACTTGAGCGACCAGAGGGAGGGTCGGCGCAACTTCTTTCGCGGCCAAAATTGCCTGATGGATCTCCTCAAGGTATCCGAAGGTCTCCAGCATGAGAAGATCGACTCCGCCCTCGGCCAAGGCGGCGATCTGTTCGCGGAATGCCTGACGGGCCTCTTCAAACGAGGTTTTGCCCAAGGGCTCGATTCGTGTTCCGAGCGGGCCAACCGATCCGGCGACCCAAACATCGAAGCTTTTGGCGGCCTCTCGTGCAAGCCGGGCTCCCATCCGGTTAATGTCTTGAATTTTGTCGGCCAGGCTGTGCCGGGCGAGGCGGAACGCATTGGCGCCAAAAGTGTTAGTTTCAATAATCTCAGCACCGGCCTGCAAATAATCGTGATGGATGGCGCGAATGAGATCGGGCTGCGAAAGATTCAGTTCGTCATAGCAACGGTTGATGAAGACGCCCTTAGCGTAGAGCAACGTTCCCATTGCGCCGTCGCAGAGAACCGGCGACTGCTTGATGCGGGAGAGGAAGTTGTCTGGCATAAGGAAAGAATACAGGACGCGGCCGGATTCCTGCATCCCGACGTAGAGTGCGGTTGGACTCAGTTTGAGAAAGTGGACGGGCAGGTAGCTCTGCTATAATCCGCTATTTCGCGAACAAATCTATTTTTATCCTGTACTTGGGAGCATTGCGTTTGAAGAAATCGGCTGTCCTATTGGGCATTGTGGCGATCATCAGCTTAGGCTTCATCTCCTGCAACAGCGGAGCCCATATAATCTTGCCGCCCAGTCACTTAACGGAGCGCGTTTTGGCCTCGCAGAGCGCTTCCAGCCCGACCGCAGCTGGAGGGCTTGACCTTATCGACGGCGAGTACGACACGCTGCAAAGGGGAGGGATTAGCGCCGGTACGTCTCCTGGTCTGATGGCGATAGACCCGGATAGATCGGTCTTGCTTGCTTTTGATTCAGCGACCAACAAAGTCGACGTGGTCAATACCACGAAGGAAACGGTGGCTGGGACGATACAATTGCAGGGTCCAACCAGCAGCATGGTCGCGCCGCAATCCACCGTCGGTTATGCGGCAGTGCCCGCTGCTCCGATCAATGGATCGCCCGCCGGGGCGGTGGTGGAGATGAACCTCACATCCCCATCGATCACGGCAACCATCAGCGTACCCGGCGCACAGACTGTAGTATCGAACCTGAGCGGAACGCAGTTGCTCGTTTTCAGCAACGATTCCAACGCCGTGACCGTAGTTTCGCCGCTCGAGTTAAACCTTGGCGTTCCGCTGACCACCACGGTGCCGGGATTCGACCGGCCGGTGAATGCGGTCTTTAGCAGCGACGGCGGCACGGCCTATATCCTGAACTGCGGTGCCGAATGCGGCGGCAAACAGGCCAGTGTGCAACTGCTGAACCTCACTAGCACCCCGCCGACGCCCGGGGCGCTCGTTGCGGTGGATGGAGCAACCATTGCATTTCTCGGTGGTTCCACACTTTGGGTCGCGGGCAATTCCCCTACGAACAGTTCATGTACCGGGCAAACTACGGCAGCTACAAGTTGCGGAAGGCTGGATATCGTCGACGTGGGCAGCTTGACCGTCACCGGAAGCCTTCCCATTACAGATGGCTATCACGATCGTATTGATCTGGGATCGAACGATCAGCTTTTCATTGGCTCCCACACCTGTACAAATATCGGCAACGTGAACAACCCGCAGGGAGAAGTGCGCGGCTGTCTTTCGATTTACAACACGACGAACGGAACTATCGTGATCCCGCCGGACAACGGCGATGTGACAGGCCTACAGGGTTTTACCACGCGCTATGTCGAGTATGTCGCCGAAGGTGGTAATCTTCGGGTTTACTACACGATGACGGACGCACTTTTGATTAACGATTACATTTTAACCGGGACCATCATCATCACCGGGTCGATCACGGACGTAAAGGCGATTGATTTTTTTTAGCCGGGTTTATGTTCGAAAGGCCAGATTGAGTTCTGGAAAGCTTGGTTCGAAAGGCTGTCGAAGGATGTCTGCTATTTTGCCGGCTGCAACACCAGCCGATGTGCGCGACTGGCCTCAATCGCCGGTGCTGAGAAGGGCAAAGTAAACGTTGTGCCTTCGTACCAGGCGTGCCACTGATCCATGTAGTACGGGCTGAGAAAATTGCCGCCCTGTCCTGTGACGGTGTTTAAAGTCGATTGGTCGAGGTCGGCGAGATTCGCGGTGAATCGCTCGGAAGGGCCGTGATGCCGAGTCACAGCTTTCACGGTGTAGCCGCTGCCCGATTGCTCTTTGACGCCCGGTCCTGCCCAGCGCTTCAATACCGGAATCTTTCCCAGCACCGGGTGCTCGATGTCGACTGCATTGATCCGGCCCCAATTCCACTTGGTCAAATCCTGCGGGGCTTCAGGACTGCTGACGGCAGCTTCGACGGCTGCCGTCAGCAGTTCATCATAGTTAGGATACTTTTCCGGTAGCCAGCGTTTCGACTGGTGCAGGAGGACGTTCTGCAGCCACACCGTTCGCATCTCCCACGCGTAACTCTTCCAGTTCAATGCGCCGTCCGGTTCCTTCGTATCTTCAGGCGCAGCCCCCAGTTTGGGTTCGAGCAACAGCCGGGTCAACTGCTGCGCCGAACGCACCGCCAGCGTCGCAGCTGTGGAGGTGTCATTCATTCGACCGTCCCAGTTGCGCATGAGATCTGCGGCCAGCTTGGCGCGGGCCGAGGGCTTGGCGGCATGGTCGACGGCGTAGACAAAGCGCTCGGCCGCGAACAAATCGTTCTCCGAGTGGATATCGTTTTGCAGCGCGAGCATGTCCGCAGGTCCGAATTGTCGACCGGATTCCAGCACGTGGTAAATGCGCTCAGTGCGCCAAGGTGCTTCCCACTCGGCACTAATCGAATACGGATAATCGTCCGGCGTAATGCGCCCGTTCGCCGTCGCGATCACTCCTGAGGGTGGATTGTAGATGCTAGGCAGTTTGTCGAAGGGGATGTAACTTGTCCATTCGTGGGCATCGTCAGCGCCGCTGACCGGCAGGCTGCCGTCGCCAGAAGCCCGAATCGGAATATGTCCGGTCGTCTGGTATCCGATGTTGCCATCGACATCGGCATAGACCACGTTTTGTCCCGGCGCATCGAGCTGCGAAAACGCCCTGCGGAAGTCCTCCCAGTTTTGTGCGGTATCGACATCGAAGAACGGCATATGCAGACCATCGTAGAGTGTCCAGCGCAATGCTACTTGCCGCGTCTCTCCCGGGATAAGTTCGGTCACAATCGGTCCGTGGCGGGTGATCTTCACGTCTACCGTCACATCAGGCATTCCTTTAACGTGGATTACTTCTTCGCGGGGCTCCGGCTGTGTCCATCCCCTTGGTGTTTGATACTCACCCTGAGCATTGAAGGCTTCAATGAAACCGTCTGCCACGGTCGGGCCAACGTTGGTGAACCCCCACGCGATGCGCTGGTTGTGCCCCACGATGACGTAGGGCATACCTGGAAGCGTGACGCCGGCAACATCCAGCACGCCACACTTCAAATGCGCCTCATACCACAGGTTCGGCATCTGATGGCCGAGGTGCATATCGTTGGAAAGCAGCGGCTTGCCGGTGACCGTATGCGCTCCCGAGACGACCCAGTCGTTTGAACCGTTCACCGCCTCCGGAGCGTGCTGCGCCCAAACCTCCGGTCCGCGATCTCGCTGCGTTACCGCATTGTCCGGACCTGAATCGTCATCGTCATCATCATCGTCGTCGGAATCGTTTTGATCCTGTTGATCCGCGAGATTTTCCTTCATGACGGTCGGAGGACGATCATGCCACGATCGATTGACGTACAAATCCGCAGTCAGCTCCGGTCCCAGCTTCGCCAGTATTTTTTCTCGCGTAAATGCATCGTGGAAAGTGTAGAAGTTGAGGTCTTTCACCATCTGGTTCGCAATGACAATAGAATCCTCTGCCTGCCACGGTTTGGGGCGGTACTTCAGGATGCGGAACTCAATCGGTAGCCGATTCTGATGAGCGTCGATGAATGCATTCACACCGCGCGCGTAAGCGTCGAAATAAGAGCGGTCGCGAGGGCTTGCCAGACTGAGAGATTTTCCCGCAGCCGCTCGCAAACCCAAAATGCGCTGCTCGCGATCGATCTTGATTGTATCCTTGCCGAGAATTTCCGAGAGTTCACCCGCTCCAAAGCGGCGCATCACGTCCATTTGCCATAGACGGTCTTGGGCTGTGACATAGCCTTGCGCGAAAAATAAATCCTCCAGCGAGGCAGCATCGATGGCAGGAACACCTTGCCGGTCGCGTGTGACCTTTACCGGCGCCGACAAGCCTCGCACTGGAAGATCTCCGTCCAGTTGCGGCAGCGCGGACTGAATGGCGAAATAGCCGTAGCCAAGGATAGCGCCAACTGCGAAAAGCAGCACGACGAACAACCAGAAGAATACGCGCCAGAATTTCGAACCTTGCCGCGCGGTGCGCTCTGCTGCAGTGAGCTCAGTCATGGGAACTTCGATTGTAGGAGAATGGCGACAGGGGATACAAACTGCGTCAGAGAAAGAATGAAGGAGGGTGAGTTACTTTTCCCGCGCTACCACGAATTCGGGAGCCCAGAGCAGCGCGCGTTTAATCTCGGAATCCGGAAAAGTGCAGATCGCTTTTCGCGCAGATTCGGCATAACGAGCGGCGCGATCGTTCGCGGCATCGAGAGAACCATAGCGGCGGAGGATCTCAATAATTTCTCCGTGTGTCACCCCATTAAAAGCTCGATCCTGCAGGATTTTTTCAATCTTCTGCTGTTCCGCGCGGGTGCAGCGATCCAGTGCGTGGATCACCGCCAGGGTAACCTTGCCTTCCCGCAGATCGCTTGCCACTGGCTTTCCCAGAACATCTTCCGACGCGGTTAAATCCAGCACGTCGTCAACGATCTGGAACGCCATTCCTAGATCGTGCCCATACCGGCCTAGAGCCTCTTCCTGCATGGGAGTGGCTCCGCCGAGAATCGCTCCCAAACGCATGCAGACCGAAAATAAGCAAGCCGTTTTGCGATAGATCAAATCGAAGTACTCATCGAGGCTGACCAACTTCCCGAGCTTTTCCATCTGCAGCAGTTCGCCTTCCACCATCTGCTGGGTCAACTCGATCAGAGTGTCCAGGATGCGGAAGTTACGCTCCTGCACGGCCATTTTGAAGGCCTGCATGTAGAGCCAGTCACCGACGAGTACGCACTTGGAATTGCCCCATTGGGTATTGGCAGCAGGCCGGCCGCGGCGCGTCTTGGCTTCATCGATAATGTCGTCGTGTACGAGCGTTGCGGTGTGAATGATTTCAACGACGGCGCCCAGGCGCACCGCACCGCGTCCCTGGTAATCAAGTAGCTTGGCCGAGAGGAAGAGAAGCGCCGGGCGGATCCGCTTGCCTCCTCCGTTGCGCAGATATTCGCTGATCTCGGTAATGGCTTCGACGCCAGAAACGATATCCTGCCCGAATTCGCCCTCCAACGCTGCGAGATCGTCGTGCAGAAGGTCGAATACTTCCTTGCCATTTATGATTGGCGGCGCGCTCAAAGCCTTTGCTTACCCCGTTCGATCAATTTGTCCTGTAATTCACAAACTGCAGGTCGATACCGAAATCGTGCTGGCGCAACATGGCGATCACCTCTTGCAAAGTATCGCGATCCTTGCTGCTGATTCGTACCAGATCGCCCTGAATCGAACCTTGCGCCTTCTTCTTTGAATCCTTTACCAGCTTCACGATCTCCCGTGCTTTTTCGATTGCAATACCCTGCTGCATAGTCACCTTGCGTTTCGCGGTACCGCCCGCCGCCGGTTCGACCGGACCGTACGTTAGAGCCTTCAGCGAGACGCCGCGCTTCACCAATTTCTGCTGCAGAATGTCGTTCACCGCTTTTAATTTGTACTCGTCGGCGGAGTGCAGCACGATCGCATCTTTTTCTAGTTCGATATTCGATTTCGAATCCTTCAGGTCGAAGCGGGTATGGACTTCCTTCAAGGCCTGCTGGATGGCGTTCGAAACCTCCTGCAGATCGACCTTGCTCACGATGTCGAAGCTGTTATCGGGCATCGGATTTCAATTCTTTCTGAAATGATGGAATCTTAACTTGAGGGTAACAGAACGGCGAGGCTAAGGAGTCGATACTTTGCTTTCAGAGATTTCAGCCAATTTGAAAAAATTGTAAAAATTGCGTGAAGTGCGGTCGCCGACCTCTTCCGGAGTTAATCGTCGCAGCTCACCGAGTTTCTTCGCCGTCTCGACTACGAATGCCGGCTCATTGCGTTTGCCTCGAAAGGGAACTGGTGCGAGATATGGTGAATCTGTTTCGATCAGCATACGGTCGAGCGGGACTTCGAGGGCTGCGTCCCGGATTTGCTGCGCTTTGGGAAAAGTAACATTGCCCGCGAAGGAGATCATAAATCCCATATCCAAGCCCTGCTTCGCCTGCGGCCATGTGCCGGTGAAGCAGTGCAGGATTCCTCCCAGTCCACGCGACGCCCAGTGCTCGCGGGTCAATCGAAAGCAATCCTCCCAGGCATCATCGCTGCCTTCCGAGGGACGGCAGTGAATCACGATGGGTAACTTCGCCGCGGCTGCCAGTTCCATCTGTTTCGTGAATACTTGCGCTTGCACGTCACGTGGAGAATGGTCGTAATAATAATCAAGGCCGATCTCGCCCCAGGCAATCACCTTGGGATGCTGCGCCAGTCGCTCCATGTTCGCATAAGCGGCATCGTTGGCGAGCCGGGCCTCGTGCGGATGAATCCCTAGAGTGGCGTAGATGAAATCGTATTTTTCTGCCAAGCGGATGCCGCAATCCACGTCCGAGGGGCCGTCGCCATTGCCGATGGCGACTATCGCTTGAACTCCACCCACCCGAGCGCGCTCGATCACCTGATCACGGTCGGCGTCGAACTTTTCGCCATCGAGATGTGCGTGCGAGTCGATGAACATAGGCAAGCTGCTATTGCGCTCGGCTCAACTACTTCAGCCTCGCCCCCAGCGGCACATCCTCCAAAAAGCCGGCCAGCACAGGCTTTCCGCCGTCAAGGGAAGCCGCCACGATCATCCCGTTCGACTCCAATCCCCGCATTTTGCGTGGCGCGAGATTGGCTACGATCACCACCTTTCGCCCAAGCAGCGTCTCGGGCGCATAGGCTTCAGCAATCCCAGCCAGCACTTGCCGAACTTCGGTCCCGATGTCGATCTCCAGGCGTAGCAGTTTGTCCGATTTCGGCACGCGCTCGGCGACTTTTATCAACCCCACCCGCAACTCGACCTTGCCGAAATCATCGATTGAAATCTTCTCGCTGGTCGCGGGAGTTTCAACCGGGGCCGGCTGGACCGAAGTTGGCGCCGTTGCGCCCGCTGAAGTCGAAGTCAACGCAGTTGTAGCCTCAACAACCGGCGCAACTCTCTGCTCTTCTTCCATCTTCTGCATCCTTTCAATCGCGCTTTTGTCGGCACGGGGAAATACGGGCTGCACTTCGCCTAACTTCGCGCCGAGCGGCAACTGTCCCCAGGCGAGATCACTCAGCGCCAGCTTCTGAATATCTCCCAGGCCCAGCTGCGTCCAAATTTTCGCGGTCGCGTCGGGCATCACCGGATGCGCCAGCGCAGTGGCAATCCGCAAGGCTTCGGCCGCGGTGTAAAGCACTGTCGCCAAGCGCGAGCGGCTGTCCTCATCCTGTTTTTCACCCAGCGCCCACGGCTCATTTTCGACGATGTATTTGTCGACCGCAGCTACCAAGCCCCACGCGCTCTCCAACGCTCGCGAAAACTGAAACTGATCGAACAGAGTGGCAAAATCGCGAATGGCCTTCCGTGCCACCTCGGCAATCGCATCGTCCGCCGCGGTTTTGGAAGCTCCGTGCGAAGGATACGGCACTTCGCCCTTGAAATAGCGATTGATCATCGTGAGCGTGCGGCTGGCTAGATTTCCCAGCCCGTTCGCCAAGTCCGAGTTGTAGCGCTGAACAAGTGCATCGAACGAGAAAGATCCATCCTGCCCGAAGACGACTTCCCGCAGCAGGAAATAGCGCAACGCATCCGCGCCCAGAACGTCAAGAATTGTTTCCGTGCGTACGATATTGCCGCGCGACTTCGACATCTTGCTCTCTTCAAACAGCAACCATCCGTGCGCGACGATGGTTTTGGGAAGCGGCAGCCCTGCCGCCATGAGAAACGCCGGCCAGTACACGCAATGGAAGCGAACAATCTCCTTGCCGATCATCTGCACATCCGGCGGCCAGAATTTCTTGAACGCCGCCAGTGCGCCCTCGTGCGAAGATCCGTAGCCGATCGCGGTGAGGTAATTGGCCAGGGCATCGAACCATACATAGATCACGTGCTCCGGATCGTCAGGCACCGGGATGCCCCATTTGAACGTTGAGCGGCTGATCGACTGATCGCGCAGCCCTGAGCGCACAAACGAAATCACCTCGTTCCGCCGCGCCTCGGGGCGAATGAAGTCCACGTCCATGTAAAGCGCCAGCAACTTCTCCTGGAACGCAGAAAGCTTGAAGAAATAATTTTCTTCATGAACCGTTTCCGTGATGCGGCCGCAGGTCGGGCAGGGATCGCCGGGTTGCGCACCGTCGACATAAAGTTCGCACGACACGCAATATTGCCCGGTGTACGTTCCTTTGTAGATAAAGCCGTTGTCGCGAATGCGGCGGAATAAGTATTGCACGCGCTTCTTGTGACGTTCTTCCGTGGTGCGGATGAAATCGTCGTTCGAAATCCCCATCCGCTTCCATAGTTGCCGGAATTCGGCGGAAATTTCGTCGGCATACTGCTGCGGAGTCTTGCCCGCAACATCCGCAGCGCGTTCGATTTTCTGGCCGTGCTCGTCGGTGCCGGTAAGAAAAAACGTCTCCGCACCGAGCATCCTTTGGCGCCGCGCAATGGTGTCGCACGCGATCGTAGTGTAAGCGTGCCCGATGTGGGGCCGCGCGTTCACGTAATAGATAGGCGTCGTGATGTAAAACTTCTTGCTCATAGATGTTGCTTTTGTAGCGTCCTCTGTGCTCCCCGTGCCCCTATGTGTTTAAGCTTTTTCCCGAATCTCGAGATAGGCTCGTCCCGCTTCCTGCATCACGGTCTTCAAAGGCACATGATGTTCCGCGGCGATACGCCGGCAGTCTTCGTACTCGGGGGCGTAGTTCGTAACCGTTCCATTCATGCTGGCGATCTTAATTCGCACCTCGCCCCACGCGGTCTGTACCTTCTCCCATCGCCGCGCTAGCGTGTGCCGCACTTCGTCGCGCCGCCGCACGCCCAGCGTGGACGTTTCCGTGAAAATTAATTTCGACATCCTGACCGCGTCCTCAGGTTTGCACAACACCGTTAACAGCGTTCCCGGACGATTCTTTTTCATTTGTACCGGCATGACGAATGCGTCGAGAGCGCCTTCTTCGAATAAACGGTCCATCACGTAACCGAAAACCTGCGGATTTAAATCGTCAAGATTGGCTTCCAGTACGGCGATTGTGTCCGTCTCGGTAGTTGGCGAAATACCGGGGGAAATACTTTCTCCTATTGTGAGCCGCACAACGTTCGGATGCTTTGAAAACTCGCGTGATCCAGCGCCATAGCCCGATTTCTGAATTGTCATCTCCGGAAACGTGCCAAAGCTCCGGCACAATGTCTTCACAATTGCAGCGCCGGTCGGCGTAACGAGTTCCACCTGCGGGCCTGACGAATACACAGAAGCATCCCGCAGCATCTCGACCGTCGCGGGTGCGGGGACAGGAAATGAGCCATGAGCACATTCCACTATCCCGCCGCCAACGTTCAGCGCCGAACACACGAACTCATCCACGCCCAACGCCTCAGCGCCCACCGCCGCGCAGATGATGTCTACTATCGCGTCCACGGCGCCGACCTCGTGGAAGTGGATGCTCTCGATGGGAACGTTGTGAATCTTTGCCTCGGCCACACCTAACGTCTCGAAAATCGAAATGGCCGTCTTTTTTGCAGAGTCCGAAATCGAAGCAGCGGAAATAATCTGCTTAATCTCCGTCAGTCCTCGCCCATGTTCATGCGAATGAGAAGGTTCATGTGAGTGCGGGCCCGATTTTTTATTTTCGCTTTGATGCGAGTGTTCGTGGGAGTGGCCGTCCCCATGCGAGTGCGCAGGTTCCTGCCCCTGCCTCCACGATTCCTCTCGCGGCAGGTCTTTCCCCCCTGACGTCCAGACATCGACTTTCGTCGCCGAGATTCCCGAGCGCACCACTCGAGAAACCTCCAGCCGCGCGCCCATGCCGAGAGCTGCTACGGTCTCTTCAAGCAGCCCAGCAGGAACTCCGGCATCCACGAGCGCGCCCAGGAACATATCGCCGCTCATGCCGGAAAAACACTCTAGATACGCTATGCGCATGGAGAAAGTGGTTGATTTTTCATCATAGGGAACGGTGCATCTTGCGTCAAACATGCATCCCGTGTTCGCTCTGCTAGAATCACTATCTTCCTGAGAACCGCAGAGGAAAGCCTTGTATCGTCATCTTGAAAATCGTCTGGCCGAGCATATTTTGGAGTTTCTTTCCCGGAAGTACCCGGGGGCTACGTTGCCAAAGGTGGTCATCGAACAGCCACCGAAGGTCGAACTCGGTGACTTTGCTATCCCGGTTTTTCCTTTCGCCAAGCCGCTACGCACGGCGCCTTTGAAAATTGCGGAGACGATCCGCGCTGAACTCGGGGCTATCGAAGGCATCGCGGAAATGCGGGTCGCGCCGCCGGGCTATTTGAACATTAAGATCGATCGTGGCTGGCTGGCAGCGGCGCTGGCTGCTGATCAAAGGCCCCGCGCCGTTGCGGCCGAAGGCAAAATCCTGGTCGAGCACACCAGCATCAATCCCAACAAAGCCGCCCACATCGGACACCTGCGCAACGCCATTCTCGGCGACAGTTTTGTCCGCCTCCTGCGTTCCGAGGGCAGGGAGGTCGATGTTCAGAACTACATCGATAACACCGGCGTACAGGTCGCCGATGTTGTCGTGGGCTTTACGTATATCGAAAAAAAATCGCTCGCCGAAATTGAAGCGCTCACTCGACAGCCGCGCTTCGATTACTACTGCTGGGATCTCTATGCGCGCGTTTCTCAGTGGTACGAACAAGACAAGCAAAATCGTCAGGCGCGTGTCCAGACTCTGCGGGGGATTGAGGACGCTGCCAGCGAAACCGCCGCTATTGCCGAACTCATCGCGACCGCCGTCCTGCGCCGCCATCTCGAGACCATGGACCGCCTCGATATCGAATACGACTTCCTGCCGCGCGAGAGCGAAATCCTTCATCTGCATTTTTGGGACGCAGCTTTTGCCAAACTCAAAGAAGCCGGGGTCCTTACATTCGAGAATGAAGGCAAGAATAAAGGCTGCTGGGTCATGCGCAGAGCGGGCACCTCGCGAACCGCTTCCGCTTCGCCAGGAACCGAGATCGACCTGGATACGCTGCTCACTAGCATTGGGACATCCGGTTTGGAAGATATTTCCGAAGACGACCAAAAAGTAATCGTGCGCTCGAACGGCACCGTGGGCTATGTAGGTAAAGACATCGCGTATCACATGTGGAAGTTCGGTCTGCTCGGCCGCGACTTCGGTTATCGCAAGTTCTACCGCTATCCCGACGAGCACGAGTGCTGGATCTCGGCCATGCACGGCGAGAAAGATCACCCGCACTTTGGCGACGTCGCCGAAATTTATAACGTGATCGACGCTCGCCAGTCCGAAGCGCAGAACACGGTAATCGAGGCCCTGCGCGGACTCGGCCACGACGAAGCCGCCGACCACTACACGCATTTTTCCTACGAGATGGTTGCGCTCACGCCGCGTTGCGCAGAAGAACTCGGCTACACATTGAGCGAAGAGGATAAAACTCGCTCTTACATCGAAGTCTCCGGCCGCAAAGGATTCGGAGTCAAAGCGGACGATCTGATCGACCAGCTTATCGCCTCGGCGAAGAGGGAAGTCGATTCCCGCCATCCTCAACTCGGGGATTCGGAGCGCCGTACTATCGCGACGCAAATCGCGGTCGGGGCGCTGCGCTTCTTCATGCTGAAGTACACCAAGCAGTCAGTAATCGCCTTCGATTTCAAAGAAGCTCTCAGCTTCGAAGGAGAGACCGGGCCCTACGCCCAATACGCCGTGGTGCGCGCTACTAGTATTTTCAAGAAAGCTGACCTCGATCCCGATACTTTCGGCGGAGACGTGCTTTCTGAAACCTCCGCGGCTGACTTCAAGCGATTTCTCGGCGGCGAAGAGAGCAACGAAATCTGGGAGCTCTGGCTGGCTTCTGCTAAAACGTCCTACATTATCGACCAGTGCATTGCTACCACGGAGCCGGCGTATCTTGCCAAACATGTCTTTCAACTGGCGCAGCTTTTCAACACTTTTTATCACCGACATCCGATCCTCAGCGAAACGGATGAGGAACGAAAGCAATTTCTGCTGGCGACGGTAGCCGTGGTACGCCGAGAGTTGATTCGAACGTTAGGGGTAATGGGCATTACCGTTCCACCAGTGATGTAGTTTGTGGCGCGGGGCTCTTGCCCGCCCGAACTGTTCAAGACGATGTCGAGCCCGACGAATCGCTCTCAGAGAGCACAAAGCCACTGGCTGCGAAACATCTTTATCGGCGCCGCCGCCCTTGCCGCGCTGACGGCAGTAGCCGGCGCGATCTACCAGGCGATCTCCAGCGCTCGCGAGCGCCGTGCTCATCCCGTGCCCGGACAGCTCGTCGACGTTGGTGGCTACAGAATGCACATCTACTGTCTTGGCCGGGGATCCCCCACGGTGATTCTCGATTCCGGGCTGGGCGATAGCTACATCTCCTGGGAGAAAGTTCAGCCCGCGATAGCGCAGTTTACGCGGGTATGCTCTTATGACCGCGCCGGGCTCGGCTACAGCGACTCGATCCCAGGCCCCCGAACGAGCGAAGTAATGGCAGAGGAGTTGCACGAGCTGCTGCACAACGCGGGCATCGCGCCACCGTACATTATGGTCGGACATTCCATGGCGGGATACAACGTTCATCTCTATGCGAGTGTTTATCCGCTCGAAGTTGCGGGCATGGTGCTGGTGGACGCGTCGCATCCGGAACAGGAAAAGCGCTTTCCTCAAGCGGTCAGTGATCTGGATAAGAGTTGGATACGGGAAGAAGAGTTTTTAGAGTTCAGTATGGCTTTCGGCCTGCCCCGGTTGTTAGGGTTTTGCGGCGACACCGCCCAAATTCGCGCCGTGGATTGCAACTTTCACAGTGTGCGCGAAGGAGTCGCGGAGTTGAAAGCGTTTCCTATAAGTGCTGCTCAAGCGGCAACGGCGGGTTCGCTCGGCGACCTGCCGCTGGCGGTCCTCTCGCATGATCCTGCTATGCCTCAGCCGGATTTTCCCGCAGATTTGGTCAAGCCGGTGAACGACGCTTGGCGGCAGATGCAAGATGAATTGTCGCATCTCTCGACGCGGGGTACGCACCAAATTGCCAAGAACAGCGGACACTACATTCAACTCGATCGCCCAGACCTGGTGATCGCGGCGGTGCGCATCGTGCTTTCGCAGGCCCGAGAGAATGAATCTGTCCGTGCGTTAGGTCGTGCTGAGCCCAAATAGTCGCGCTACTTATGTCAAAATCTTACTAGCCGCTTCAGTCGACTGAAGCCCTGCGAGGGATGCGGAATGTGCAGAAACATAAAGACGCTTTTTAATTTCGATCCGCCGGTCAACGCCGATGAAGTTCGAGCCGCTTCGCTGCAATTTGTCAGGAAGATTACCGGCTTCAATAAACCGTCCAAATCGAATGAGGCAGCCTTTCTTGGTGCGGTAGACGAAGTGGCATCCGTTTCATACCGCCTTCTTCATTCGCTTGAAACCAGCGCGCCTCCGAAGAATCGCGAAGAGGAAGCGGCCAAAGCCAAAGTCCGCGCCGCGGAGCGATTCGGAGTTAATAGCGAAGTGGTTAGAGATCCGGCTTCACGAAAACGCTCGAATTCATTCGTAGGTAAAGCTGGCGAAAGATCTACTTAGCGGGCACAAACCTGATACAGACAGGTTGCGGAATATCCAGCACGGCTCCGGTTGGCTTCAGCCGTCCGCTCTGTAAGTCGATTCGGAAGGCCACGATATTATCCGACTTCTCATTGGCCGCGAGCAGCAGCGATCCGGTCGGATCGATTGTGAAATAGCGGGGCGAGCTGCCCTTGGTCGAAACATACTCAATCAGGGATAAGGTCCCCTTGTCGGTTGCAATGGCGAAGACTGTAATGCTGTCATGGCCGCGGTTGGAGGCGTAAAGGAATTTGCCGGACGGATGGACTTCAATTTCCGCTGCGTCGTTGTGCGCGGTGAAATCCTTGGGAAGTGTCGAAATGGTTTGCAGCGGGCTAAGAACCCCGTCAGAAGCATTGTAGGCAAAAGCAGAGACGGTGGATCCCATTTCATCGAGGACGTAGGCAAAGTCTCCCTTGGGATCGAAGGTGAAATGGCGTGGACCTGCCCCGGCTTCGGCCTTCACAGATGGGGGCTGATTCGGCGCCAGCGAACCCTTCGTGGCGTCAAATTTATAGACCAGCGTTTCGTCCAGGCCAAGATCGTCGACGATGGCGAAACGATTGTCAGGTGAAAGGTCGATGGAGTGTGCGTGCGGTCCTTCCTGGCGCTGTGGATTGGTGCCGTGGCCGGTGTGCTGTATGAAGGCCGATTGCGCGCCCAATCGGCCATCCTCTAGCACGGGAAACACGGCGATGCTACCGCCCGTATAGTTCGCGACTAGAACGTAGTTGCCTGCGTGGTCGACGGTCACATAGCAAGGATCGGCCCCGCCAGTGGCCACTTGGTTTAGCAGTTTCAGCTTGCCGGTCGAGCGATCGATGGCAAAGGCGCTCACCGCCCCGCTTTTCTTGCCCTGATAATTGCCCACCTCGTTCACCGCATAAAGATAACGGTGGTTCGGATGAACCGCGAGGAAGGAGGGATTCGTCGTTTGCGCCGCCAGGCCGATCGGGGTCAGCTTGCGAGTTTCGGAATCGAAGCGATAAACGTAAATTCCTTTGCTCGTGCTGCCCTCCTCGGTGTAGGTGCCAACGTAAACGAAATACTTGTGATTGAACGACGGAGGAGTTGCGCCAGCGCAGATGGGAAAGACAAATGTGAGGAGAATGAAGGCGATTTGGGACCAACGGTTTGGTTCGTTCATGGTATAGGGTCGCATCCAATCTTGTTGGAGCAGCAATTCTAGCTCAGCCAGTTATTACTACCGGAAGAGGCTGATCATAAGGCTGGACGATTACGCTAATCGATTTACGCTGATTGAACGCATCGATTGTCACGGGAAAGCTGACAATTATCGTCCGATTGATTTGCTGGCCGGGTTGGAGTTTGTCTTCGGGAGAAAGGGCCGGCTCGGCGCCGACTTTCAGCGCCGGGAATGCAGAATAGTATCGATCGAAGTCCACCGCTGAGACCGCGTCGGCAGTCAGTTCTCCGCTGGAGTTTGCTAGTTTGCCCTGGATGCCGTGAACCCACAAAGACTTCTCACCCGGATTGCGAAGCGTGAAGGTAAGAGCTACAAGAACCGCATTCTGCGCCGGAATCTCCACAGCGGCAACATTCACCAAAGTTCCCGTGGCTTGCGGCTTAGCACGTTGCAGAAACGCGATAATGCCTGCGATGACGAGCACTCCAACCAGAGCGGCCAAAAGTATTCGAACCGGGGGCAAATTTCGCTCTGCGGTACCAAATTCATCGGCGATGTGAATTGTCGGCCCTCGCACGGTGGCCGGTTGGGCTGGCGGAATCTGGGGCGGGGTTGGGCCGGGAGTTTCGTCAGGCATAAGACTTCCTGCAATGAGCTTTGATTTTACAGCAGGCACCGTTCTGTGAAACCGCAATGAAGCGATTCCAGATATCACAGGGATTCGAATCAATGAGTTCAATTCCACGCGTGCTTCATGGCCTGAGCAAAGGCTTCGGCGGGCAGCGAATTCAGAACGTCGTTTTTTGTCAGCCACGCGCGCCGTGCTTGCAAAATGCCGTACCGGATCTTCTCAAGATGCGAGGTGTGATGGGAATCGGTGTTGATCACGATTTTTACCCCGCGCTGCCTGGCTTGGCGCAGGTGTACGTCGTTAAGATCGAGCCGGTCGGGATACGAATTCAGTTCCATCGCGACTTTATGTTTTGCCGCAGCACTGAGTACCGCATCCATGTCGAACTGATAAGCGTCGCGGCGAAGCTGTATGCGGCCGGTGGGATGGCCGATGAGAGAGACGTTGGGGTTCTGCACCGCTTTCAGCAGCCGTTCGGTCATTTTCGCCGGCTCCTGATTGAAAACCGAATGCACGCTGGCGATTACGATATCCATCTGGGCCAGTACGTCGTCAGAGAGATCGAGATCGCCGTCGGCGAGGATATCGACTTCAATTCCTGCAAAGATTGTTATGCCATCGATCTTGTTGTTCGCTTCTCGAATGCGTTGAATGTGGCCGACAGCTCGTGCGTCATCGAGGCCATTGGCGAAAGCCAGATTTTTCGAGTGGTCGGTAATGGCCATGTATTTATAGCCGCGTTCTTTGGCGGCTTCCGCCATTTCTTCGATTGTGTTGCGCCCGTCGGTCTCGATGGTGTGCATGTGCACGTCACCCTGAAGATCCTGCAATGTGATCAGCTCCGGCAGCGTGTGCTTTTCCGCGGCATCAATTTCGCCAAGATTCTCGCGCAGCTCGGGAGCAATGTATTCCAGCTTGAGTTTGGAATAAATCTCTTCTTCGGTTTTGCCAGCGACAGGTTGCTCGGTTTTGACGTCGGCGAGGCTGTATTCGTTCAGCGTGTATCCCATTTTCAAAGCACGCTGGCGCAGGGCCACGTTATGAGCTTTCGATCCCGTGAAGTATTGCATGGCCGCGCCGAACGAGTCGGGAGGAAGCAGGCGAACGTCGACCTGCATATCGTTCCGCAAACGAAAGCTTATTTTGTTGTCGCCTTGAGCGATCACGCTCATCAGAGGCGGATATTTCGCGACGTATTGCACGGCCAGCGCCCGCTCGCTTTCGCTGCAGCAGCCCGGTCCAGTAACCAGAATGTCAAGATCGCCAACGGTTTCGCGCCCCCGCCGCAGGGAACCAGCGGGAGTAATCTTCTCGAACCCGGCAAAGGTCGCAAGATAATCGGTGAGCTTTTTGGCTTCCGTTTCGGCCGCATCTATCAGAAAGCGGCCCGAGATGCGACGGTAATCCTCAATCGCCTTCAGCAGCTTCTGTTCGTGCTTCTCGCCCATGCGTGGCAGCTCGCGAATCTTGCCTTCGCGCGCCAGTTTTTCTACGCCATCGACATCCGAGACTTGGTAGGCGCTCCATATCAACGCAATCGTTTTCGGGCCCAGCCCCTGAATCTTTAGCAACTGCAGCATCGACGGATGATATTTCTTAAGCAGGTCATTCTGGAGGGTTAGGCTGCCTTCTTTAAGGAGTTCCTGCAGATTCAGCAGCATTCCCTTGCCAATGCCGGAGATTGCGAGCACCCTTTTCGGTTCGCCGATGAGGTCTTTGATCTGCTCGGGATTATTCTCGACGGCCTGTGCTGCATTGCGATAGGAGCGGATGCGGAAGGAATCCTGGCCGTCGATTTCGAGCAGGTCGGCGGTTTCGTAGAGAACCGTGGCGATGGATTTGTTGTCCATAGGCAGCTTCAAGAGTAAACAAACTGAGCGTAGAGGACCAGACCTTGGGCTGGAATTACAGCCTGGTCGGTAACAGAGACTGAGGATTTGAGTCGACACGGTTGGTCATGCCGGACCGAATCGACCACGCGGCGAGGCCAAGGCTGACGAGCAACACGCCGTAGGAGGCGACACGGCATAGAGTTCCTGCCCCCAGAAGGCCGGCGTTGATAGCGACCACGGCTCCGATCACGGCACCGGCGAGGAAGAACTGCGACCGATTAAGCCCACTCTGTGCCGCAGTTACAATCAGCCAAGGCCAGACCCAAATTGAGCCATCGATTCCGAACATCGAGTGGGGACCCGCGAACCGAATGGAGGCGATCATCGGCAGAATCGCGAGGCACAAGAAAGCGTCGCGCCAGCGCCGCTTTCGGAGGTTCGTAACGCCACTGATCAGTGCCAAAAGCGAAAGCAGCGCGATGAACGCGATGTACGCAGGATGGGCGGCGGTTGGGAACAGAATCCATAGCTCTTGATCGATGACAGGAACGGCATATTTCAGAACGACAATGCCAAGCAGGAATGGAAGGAAAAGAACAGAGATGAGAAATATGCCGAGCAGCGTGTTAACAAATAGCTTCGCGGCCGCGCATAGGGAGACGACACTCCTGCTGGCGCTAAGTAATAGGCGGACCTAGTTTGCGGCACAATGATGAAGTCCCTTAGGTGCTCTTCATCACGTTGGCCGCCTGCGGCCCTTTCTGTCCGTCCGTGATCTCGAACTCCACGGCATCGCCTTCCTGCAGGCTTTTATATCCCTCAGAGGCGATCGCGCTGTAGTGCACAAAAACATCCGGGCCATCCGCGCGCCCGATAAACCCGTATCCCTTGGCGTTATTGAACCACTTGACCGTGCCTTTCAGACGTTCCACGTACCCCCTCTTTCCGCACGTCCTTCAAACTGGGGGTTCCCAAAGACGTGCCCATATAGGATGCATTTTGTAGCGATTGGGATGGAGTGTCAAGACGAAATGGACTGTAGGGGGCCTCAGGAATTCCAAGTCAGACCGGAAGAATATGGGTGTCTCGCCCCAGGCTGAGGGCTGGATTAGCTTTTGAATCAATCTCAGGATATTTAAGGATTGGTGGAGCTAGTCGGGCTCGAACCGACGACCTCATCGTTGCGAACGATGCGCTCTCCCAGCTGAGCTATAGCCCCTAAACGGTACCCTGTGATTTCAGATTATTTTAGCAGCGTTCCTTTATCCGCACCAACGGCGCTTGACGAATGCCCCCATTCCACGTCTAACCTAAGGAAATAGCGCTCTGGGGGTCTGCCCAAATGTTTGCCCCACTGAATGCAGAGGTTTCGAAACGGAAGCGGGCGGCCATGGCCTGCTCAATTGTCCTTCATGGTTTGCTGTTTGCCTGGCTCCTGCACAGACCGGAGCCGCCGTTGCTGGAGGCAAATTCCGTAGCGCCCGGGCGCAATGGCCGTGTACTCGCTCAACTTTACTTTCCTACTCCATTAGCTGACGACAGCACGACCAGTTCGCCGCAAGAGGCTGTCGAGGTGTATCGACACCAACGCTTGGGGCACGAGAAATTGATTTGGAAACAGGACCGCGAGCGCGCAAAACAGAATCAGGCGCCGCCGCAGCTTTCTCCTACCACCGTGGAAGACAAATCGCAAACTGCTACCCTGTCCAAACTGGGCCATGGTGCGGCTGCGGGACTGCCATACGGGAGTGCTCCGGGCAGCCCAGTGTTTGGCGATGAAATTCGGCCCGCCTTGCCTGTTGCCACAGTCGATCCCGAGGTCTATCCATGGGAACTGCCGGAGACGGAAGGCAACGTGGTCGTGGAAATTATGATCGACGAGCAGGGAAACATCGTCCGAAAAACGGTTCTCCACAGCATGGGGCAAAAACTGGATGAGAGATTTCTGGCGGCACTCGACAAATGGCGCTTCCAACCTGCCACGCGCAACGGCGTCGCCATCGCCTCCAGGCAGGACGCAATCTTCCACTACAAGGCGAGATAGTTATTCATCACAGTTGAGTTAATGTTCCACGCTGGTAAGAATTTCCTCAAAACTCTTGTGTTTTCACAACCGGGAGCCGACAGGTCTCGCACCTTGGCAAATAGTTGATGAGCGGCGCTCGTCGGATGTCGGCGGCCTTTTTGCGATCACGCAATCTTCGGCTAGCGTCGGGGGTTCAGCTTCGCCGCTATAATTGAGATGTGGCTACCCATACAGTTCGTCAGATCGCTTCAGCAGATTTTCCCACGCGCTGGGGCAATTTCCGGATTTACGGCTTTCGTGCCGAAGCTGGTTCGGATGGAAATAAACGCGTTGAAGAGGCCGTTGCCCTGGTGATGGGCGACGTTCAATCCACTCCGCCGCTGGTGCGGGTGCATTCGCAGTGTCTTACCGGAGATGTGTTTCACTCCCTGCGCTGCGACTGCCGGCAGCAACTGGAGATGGCGCTTGCCATGATTCGCGAATTGGGCGCTGGAATTCTTATTTACGAGCAGCAGGAAGGCCGCGGCATTGGACTCATGGCGAAATTGCAAGCGTATGAGTTGCAGGATGCCGGTCTCGACACCGTGGAAGCTAACGAGCGCCTGGGGTTCAAAGCCGATCAGCGGGATTTCGCGCTTCCGGGTGAGATGCTCAAGGCGCTGGGTGTAACTCGAGTTCGCCTGCTCTCGAATAATCCAGAAAAAGTGGAAGCCCTGGAGCGTGCTGGCATTGAGGTGGTGGAGCGCGTGCCCTGCGAAGTCTCAGCCAGTCCCTACGCGGAAGAGTATTTGAAAACGAAGAAGGAAAAACTCGGGCATCTTTTTACGACGCTTTAGATTGCAGAAGAAGTCGACCCAAAGCGTCAGGGATTTTCGGATGAGGCCTTGCAACGGCCCGCCCTCGGTGCTTTAATTCGCCGAGTCCTCCAAGATGACTGCGATTCGCGTGGACGAACGTCATTATTGTGCAAAGCTTGCATTAGGCCTTGCCCTCCTTGGCGCACTCTCAATGCTCTACTACCAGTTCGGCGTGTTTATGCCGCGGGTCGAGAGCGTGCGAGCCGCCAAACATCTGCAGGGTGAATATTCCTTTGGTAACGACTTTTATCCGGTGTGGCTAACTACGCGGGAGTGGCTTCGCGAGCGCCGCGATCCTTACGGCCCAGAGCTAACGCGAGACATCCAAATGGGGTTGTTCGGGCGCCCTTTGGACGGGCAATTTTCGACCGATCCGCCCAGCGACTATCGAACCTACGCCTATCCTGCGTTCACCAACCTGCTGCTCTGGCCTTTGAGTGAGGCGCCATTTCGCACATTGCGGATTGTTTGGGCTGCGTTCCTGTTCGTGCTGCTTGCGGCAGCCGTGCTGTTCTGGACACGAGCCTTGTCATGGCAGGTGAGTGAATCGTGGCTGGCAGTGATTATTTTGCTGACAGTGTCCAGCTATCCGGAACTGGAAGGTCTGTATGCAGGACAGCTGGGATTGTTGGTGGGATTTCTTCTGGCTGCCTCTCTGCTGGCATTGGTGCGGGGACGCCTGTTGGCGGCTGGAATCTTGTTAGCATTGACCACAATCAAGCCGCAGATGACGCTGCTGGCAATTGTTTACTTGTTGCTTTGGAGCGCACAAGACTGGAGCCACCGGCGCCGGTTTAGTCTGGCTTTTATCGGGACCTCGTTTCTACTAATCGCTGCTTCGCTGGCCGTATGGCCGGGCTGGATCGAGTCCTGGAGCCGAGTGGTCGCCGGCTACCCGCGCTACTCAATGCCTCCGCTGGCCAGCGAATTGCTCGGATCGGTTCTTGGCCCGCACGGGGGCGTGGGTGCGATCGCCATACTGCTCATCGCCGCACTGGTGGTGGGATGGCGAGGACGCGCTGCCCCTGCTGGTTCCCATAAATTCTGGCTGACGCTGAGTCTTGTGCTTGCCATTACCGCAGTGGCGCTGTTGCCAGGGCAATCCGTTTGCGATCACGTGATTCTTCTGCCTGGGATTTTTGTGCTGGCCTGTCGCCGCGAGCTGCATTTCTTGACGCGGATGTCTCGTGCACTGCTGGCAATCGGAATTGCGGTTTTGTTGTGGCCTTATACAGCAGCGTTTAGCCTGGTCGTGCTGCGCCCATTGCTGAATCCGGAACTGTTCGCCTCCAAGGCGGTATTTGTTCTACCTCTCCGCACGGCTGCCGCTTTTCCGTTTGTGGTGTTAGGACTGCTTGCCACGGCACGACCGGCAATCTCGGGCCGAGGCCGTGAATTAGTTTCTGCTTCTCGCACTCTCGAATGACCGCAATGCTGTCTTGATTTTCGTTTTGTTCTTGGTTGGCAGATAGGCCAGCGCGGCATGAGCGAGAGCCAGATAGACTGCGCGATCGACGCCACGGAGAGTCTTGAGATGGCGAACGACGGTGTCGGCATCGCCGCGCACCAGCGGCCCACTGAACGCCGGCGCTGCTCCGAACGCCTCGTAGTTTGCCAGCGTTTGTTTGAGAATCGGCAGCATTTTCCTGCGCGAGATATTCCGTGTCAGACCCGTTTCAGCCGCCACATGTTCGCTAGTTACGAGCAGCGCCACTAACAAAGGTGAGACGAACGTACCCCACGCGTGATACGCGGATTTATCTTCAGGACGAATGGAATACGCTTTGCTGCCGAGACTTTTGACGATGCGGCGTGCAGCGAGCACCGCGGCTGCGTCGCCCTCAATTGCTACTGGTACCCCCGCCAGCAGGGGCTGTGATCGGCCAACGAATGTCATGAAGGGATGAACCGAGGCGACCGACGCTCCGAGCGAACGTAGCGCGGAGAGTTCATCGCCAGTGAGAGCGCCGCTGGAGTGCAGCGCGATTCTTCCCGCCCAATCCGCCGCTGGTTTGAGTGTTTTAGCTGCGGCCGCAATAGCGCCGTCGGGAACACAAAACCAAACCACTTCGGCATGAACCTGCGCTTTAGAGATTGTTACCGCGGAGGTGCCAAGCTTTGCAGCGAGGCGTTTCGCGCGGCGCAAAGACGCGGGCCGCGCACGCGAAACTATCTGATCGATGACGTAGCCGGCTTTATGCAACGATTCCGCCAACGCATGCGCGAGATTTCCAGCGCCAACAATAGTGATGCGGGGATTGCCAGGTATCCTGGAAGCGACCTTTCCGCGCATGTTCGGCAGCATAGCAGATCACTGTTGGCTCGCCCTGCATGCGCCACTCGTCTCAGTAGGAGCCGTAAATTGTCCCACAGCCAGGTGCTTTATATTGTTGTAATGCGCAAATCTCAGCCCGCGAAACCCCAGCCTAAGTCCAGTAAGAGTTCGAACCGAGCACGCATTCTCTCCTCGCGCACGGTCTACCGCGGGCCTGCCTTTTGGGTTACGACCGATCAAGTGCAGGAACCCGGAGGGGTTCGCGCCCGGCGCGACATTGTTCATCACAACGGCTCGGTGGTGGTTCTTGCTGTCGATGAATCCGGTTCCGCTCCGCGGGTTCTGCTCGAGCGCCAATACCGGCACGCGGCCAACAGCTATTTGTGGGAGCTGCCGGCGGGCCGAATCGATCCTGGGGAAAAGCCGCTTCCCGCGGCCCAGCGCGAGCTGGTGGAAGAAACTGGGTACACGGCTGCATATTGGCGGCGCATCTTTTTCTTTTATGCTAGCCCCGGATTTGTCGCCGAGACGATGTCCGTTTTTTTGGCTACGGGCTTGCGCGCCGGGAAGGCTCAACCGGAGGATGACGAGATCATCACGAAACGATTAGTCCCGCTGCCTGCCGCGGTTCGCATGGTACTGAGCGGAACCATCCGCGATGCCAAAACGATTTCTTCGATCCTGTGGCTGGATCACCAAGTGGCGAACCAGTGCGATCTGCGTTCTTCGCCACGTAGAGACAGGTCTCGCCCTTGAGGCGCTGAGAGCATCTGTGATCATCGTCCTGATGGGAGTGTCCGGAGCGGGGAAGACCACAGTCGGTCAACTTCTGGCGGCGGAACTGGGATGGGAGTTCTTCGACGGAGACGACTACCACTCGGCGGCGAATGTGGAGAGAATGCGGAGCGGGATTCCGCTCACCGACGCCGACCGCATTCCCTGGCTAGATGCGCTGCGTAGGTTGATCGCGCAGTGTATTGAAGCCGGGAGAGACGCCGTGCTGGCTTGCTCCGCGCTGAAGCGAAGTTACCGGGATTGCTTGCAGGCTGGCCCACAAGTGGAGTTCGTGCACCTAAAAGTGACCCCCCAGTTGCTGCATGAGAGATTGCGCGCAAGGCACGGACACTTCATGACCGAAAAGATGCTGGCAAGTCAACTGGAAACGCTGGAAGAACCGCAGGACGCGATCGTGATAAACGCCGACGAAAATCCGACGGAGATCACCGGCGAAATTCGGGCAAGGCTGATGTTGCCGCTCACCCGGCCCGCGAATCCCATACAGCGCTGAGGCGAGAGCGAAAGAGAGCCTGCAAAATGCTCCGGCGGAGAATTCGCAACACATTTTGTGCAAAACATTTCACACTCTCCATTGATGTTTTCGCCATGAGGGCGTGAAGCTCGCAGGCTACGTTCTTCCGCAGGCTCCGGTATGGCATTCGAAATGCCGCTAAGTTCGCGGCGGAGTGTGCTTTAGTCCGGATATTCCGAGGACGGCCGCCGCACCCAGGAGCAGTTTTTCGTGACCGAGCCCGGGAACGTCCCGAGAATGCGACGCAGGAGAACCCGCCGTCATCGCCGGAACCGTCTCATTCGCCGCTGTCTGGCGGGGGCTGCGATTGCGATTTTTGTTGTTAGCGCCTCCGGCTTGGCGTTGCGTTTTTTGAGCCCTTCCTTATTTCACGCCGACCAGCGTTCGGTTCCGACTTTTGAGCAGGCCGAACTCAGCCGCGAGCGCCTGCTTACGCTGAATCAGCTTCTTGCCGAAAAGCCGCCCGCGCCGGATCGGCCGGTCTATCCGTACTCGGTGGTACCGGGCGGCGTTGAAGACGCCAAGGAGTTAAAGTGGGTTGCGGAGCACGATCCCGTGGTAGCGGCACACTACGCGGGGTTCGATTACGATCATGCGCAGGTTGTGCGTCTCGTGTTGGCTCAAACGGCGTATGTGTCGTATCGCATCGGCAATCACATCTATTGGACGCGCCACCGTTTGAAGTTGCGTAAAGGCGAAAAGGTTATTACTGACGGACGCATCGTTTTGCGTGCTCGCTGCGCCAATCGTGTGGAAAAAGTTCCGCAGCAGGCTTCTGCGGCGGTTGAGCCGCCAGCTGTAACGTTTGATCAGCCTACGGGTGGAGGCTTAGGTACAGCGCTGCAGTCTCCTCCTGTTCCATTTCAGTCCGCTCTACTCAATCGTCCTGTGATCGGTTCTGGAACGGGGCCGCTGAGTCTGTATGATCCGTTTGGCGGTGGAACCTGGGTTCCCGTCTCGCCTCCTCCGCTGCCCACCGAGCTTTGTGGGCCGAACCGGAAGAAGGGCCCGGAATCGGGCGGCGGTACTACGAAGAACCATAGGAATCCTTGCCGACCCGGTGTGGTGCCCGAACCCGGAACCTGGCTACTGTTTGGTTCCGGACTGATCGCGATTTATTGGCAAGCTCGGCGTAAGCTTGCACGCGCCTGATTATTTACGGCCAGTTGCAATCTCTCGAAATCTGCCTTGCTAACTTCTCTTCGCTTTCATTAGTCTCATCCTTTTGATTGTCGGCGGAATTTCTTATGTGCTTACCGCGTTCCGTTCCCTGGCGGTTCTACGTTCTCCTAACTCTTGCGTTTCTGCTTTCGGCT
>Ga0208690_1000042_pt1 | contig 29729 bp, 23 predicted proteins | sample June2015DPH_16_1_2_FD_184712 | JGI IMG/M metagenome (GOLD analysis project Ga0208690, IMG submission 184712) | Peatland microbial communities from SPRUCE experiment site at the Marcell Experimental Forest, Minnesota, USA - June2015DPH_16_10... | ecosystem: Environmental > Terrestrial > Soil >...
TAAAGGGGCTGCCGCCACAACCGCAAGTCGAAGTGGCTGCCTTGGGCCTGCCGAGGTGATCCGCATTTTGTTTGGAATGAAATTTCTTCCGGGGATTGTTAAGGCCAGTTCGGCGATTCAGCTACTCAACAACAGCGGCGGGCAGGGGACGAATCCTTACGACGGCCGCGTCCGGGAAGAACCGTCGCTGGAAGTAAAACGCAACGTTGACCAACGCGATCATCACCGGGACTTCCACCAGCGGCCCAATGACGGCGGCAAGCGCAGCTCCAGAGTCGATGCCAAACACGGAAACCGCCACCGCGATCGCCAATTCGAAATTGTTCGAAGCCGCAGTGAACGCCAGCGTCGCCGTCTTCGAATAGTCCGCCCCCATCTTTTTGCCCATGTAGAACGACACCGCAAACATCAGCACGAAATAGATCAGCAAAGGCACCGCAATTCGCAAAACATCAAGCGGCAAGCGGACGATGTACCCGCCTTTTAGCGAAAACATCACCACAACCGTGAACAGAAGAGCAATCAGTGTCAGCGGGCTCACCCGCGGAACGAAGCTACTCTCATACCACACCCGCCCACGCGCCCGGATCAGCAGCCAGCGCGTCAAAAATCCCGAAAGACAAGGAATGCCAAGATAAATAAAGACACTCTTCGCAATGTCCGCAATCGAAACATCGACAACTGCTCCTCGCAGGCCCAGTTTGGCCGGAAGCACTGTAATAAATACCCATGCGTATAACGAATAAAAGAAGACCTGAAAAAGCGAATTGAAAGCCACCAATCCGGCAGCGTACTCGGAGTCGCCTTTGGCCAGCTCATTCCACACAATCACCATTGCGATGCACCGCGCCAGCCCGATCATGATCAGTCCGGCCATGTACTCGGGATAGCCCCGCAAGAAAAGAATCGCCAGCACGAACATCAGGATCGGACCCACAACCCAGTTCTGCACCAGCGACAATCCAAGAATTTTCCTATCGCGAAACACCTCGGGCAACTCTTCGTACCGAACCTTGGTGAACGGCGGATACATCATGACGATCAGTCCCACGGCAATCGGAATCGATGTAGTGCCCACGCCGAAGCGATTCAGAAAGGGCACAATTCCAGGGACAAGCGAGCCGAGCGCAATACCGACCGCCATGGCGGAAAAAATCCATGCAGTCAGATAGCGATCTAGAAAACCGAGGCGACCTCTAGTCATGATTATTGTCATCCTTCACGCAGCGAAGGATCTCCGCCCTTCGCCTGCGCCGCCAAACTCTCTCCCTGTCGAAGCAGTCAGCCTCACTCGTTCCGCTGAACCCACCTCGACTCCCCAATGCGCGCGAGCTCTTTCTTAAGCGCCGGCTCATCCAAAGCCGCGAACTGCAGCGCGAGAAATACATCAATCCTCCGATCCAGCAGAAAAAACGCATCGCGAAAAGCCCGTTCAATCTCCTGCGCATTTCCATGAGCCGCTGCCGGGTCAGGCACGCCCCAGTGCGCGGTCGCAGGCCGCCCCGGCCACACCGGGCAGGCTTCGTTTGCCGCGTTGTCGCAGACGGTGATAACGAAGTCGAGCTCCGGCGCGCCGGGATCCGAGAACTCTGCCCAACTCTTGCTGTGCAGCCCTTCCACCGGAATTTGTGCCCGGTCAAGCTGGCGCAAAGCTTCAGGCCGCACCGTTCCTGACGGACGACTCCCCGCACTGTAGGCGCCGAACATCGACTTGCCCTTGGAGTTCAAAATCGCTTCGGCCATAATCGACCGCGACGAATTCCCCGTGCACAGAAAAAGAACGTTGTAGTGACTCTTCATCATTTTCCAAACCATCGTTCTGCAAGACTGGGAAGGCACGACTTTCACTCGTGCCGTCAGGCCACGAAAATCGGTGCGGCCTAGCCGCTACGGCCCTTTCGTGGCGAATCGAACGCGTAGGCAACAAACCCTCGAGCCCAACTAATTGCAGCAAGTCGGCCCGCAACAAGCTTTTGCCGCCGGCTTTACCGCCCGCACGAATGCGCTCATGAACTTCCCATCCCCCTGCGTGGTGATCGCGTCCACATCAATCCCGGCCTCGGCCAGCATCTCCCGTGCGTCTTCAACTCGGTATACCCGCGTGGGCTCGATCTCAATCTGTTCGAAACCGGTCGCTCCCAGCTTGCTCCGATATTCAACATCCTCCATCGCCCCGGCCACGCATCCCACCCACAGAAGGACGCTCTTGCGAATCTCCGGCGCGATCACGCCACGCGTAACCACATCGGAAACCGCGAACCGGCCACCCGGCTTCAGCACACGAAACGCCTCGCGCAAAACTTCTCCCTTATCAGCCGAAAGATTGATCACGCAATTCGAAATCACGACATCCACGGAATTATCTGGAAGCGGAATATGTTCAATCTCACCCTTCAGGAATTCGACATTCTCCAGTCCGGCCTTACGCTTATTCTCATTAGCCAGAGACAACATCTCATCCGTCATGTCGAGACCGTACGCTTTCCCGGCAGGTCCCACGCGTCGAGCCGAAAGTAGAACATCGATGCCCCCGCCCGATCCCAAATCCAGCACCACCTCGCCCGGCTTCAACTGCGCCAGCGCCGTAGGATTGCCGCATCCCAAAGACGCAAGCATCGCCTCCTCCGGCACCTGCGAGCTCTGCGCAGAGTCGTACAAGTTAGATGTAATCGGATCGCAACTCAGGCCTGCCGCTGCAGACGCGCCACAACAACTGCTTCCGCCGCTCTTAGCGCGCAACGCGGCCTGCCCATATTTTTCTTTCACCACTTCCTTAATATTGATTTCCGTCGCACTCATGGGAATCTCCTATTTGCAGATTTGAACGATATCTCGCGGCTTGACCGCCTTGTTTCGCGTGCAGCACTCGGCATAAAGGAACTGCAGCAACTCCTGCAGCGCCTCGGTGTTGGCCGTATAGTGAAGGAAAGTGCTCTCCCGCCTTACCTCCACCAGATCCTCATTTTTCAGTTTGTCGAGATGGTGGGACAGCGTCGAGTTCGGAATCTCCAACTCTTCCTGAATTTCCCCCACCACCAGGCCTTCCGGGTGCGCGGACAACAGCAATTGCATAATCCGCAGCCGCGCCTCCGTCCCCATCGCCGAAAACATATCGGCGTATCGGGTCACTTGCGCGAAATTTGTTTTGCTGCCCGGCTGCATATTTCGATAATTGCAGAAATAAGAATGTATGTCAATGTTTTATTGAGGCCCCGATCCTGCCCACTACCTTTGTCATTCCGAGGCGCGAGCGAAGCGAAACAGGAACCCGCGGTTCGAACGCCGCCCGCATAAGAAACCTGCGATTGAAAAGACTTTCCCGTCGTAACCACGAAAAGCCGCGCCAGCAGCCGCATCCACACGATTCCCGTGTATAATCCTGAGGCGACTTTGCGAGACCACGGCGTCGCGACAATTTCGCGGACAAGAGAAAAGCAAGCCCATCGCGGCGATCACTTAACCAGGTACCCATTCAAGGAGATCATGTGGAGCGCTTACCCAGATTGCGGTCGGTACATCCCTGCCCTAACGCGGCTCTAGCTCGCCGCGCAGCAATTCTTCTGCTCTCGCTTCTAACGCTGGCACTCTCAGCTTCCGCCCAGACCGGCTTCACCGGCATCTTCGGCGGCGGGCCGTTCTACAAGGACCCCTCGGCCATCACCGAAATCGAAGCCTCCGGCTTCACCGAAGCCATCGTCTGGAGCGTAGAAGTCAGCAGCGTCGGCGATCTCAATTTCAACGGCGAGTTTCCTCTAACCTCCGGTGGCGTCTACGTAGGCGATCAGTACTATCCCAACTTCGCCGCCGACATGGCGCAGCTAAAGCAAGGCACGGTCAAACGCGTCACCTTCAGCGTAGGCTCCTCCAATTACGGAGACTGGGAAGACATCACCTCGCTGGTCGAATCCGAGGGCACCGGCCCCACCAGTATCCTTTATCAAGATTTCGCCGCCCTGAAAGCCGCCATCCCCGCTCTAGACGCGATCGACTTCGACGACGAAAACAGCTACAACTCCCCAACCACCGTCCAATTTGCCGTGATGCTGGGCAATCTCGGCTACCATGCCATGCCCGATCCCTACACCAACAATAGCTACTGGACGAACCTGGTCACGCAAATCAACACGCAACTTCCCGGCACGGTAGACGGCGTGCACCTGCAAGCCTATGCCGGCGGCGCAGGAAACAGCCCCTGCGTGGGATGGAACTTCGGCAGCGTCCCCGTCTTCCCCGGCCTCTGGGATCAGAACGACACTCCCGCCCAGGTCGAATCCATCATGAGCGGCTGGCACGAGCAATGCGGCATCATCGGCGGCTTCATGTGGCTCTATGACGACTTCGTCGGCACCGGCGAAGCCGCCCAATACGCCAGCGCAATTAACACTGCAGTAGGCGCGCCCGGCTTCACGCTCTCCGGACCGACCAACGTATTCGTCAATCAAAACGCGACTGCCAACGCCCAGATCACCATCACGGACCAAAACGGCTTCACCGGCCCAGTGACTCTGACGCTCTCCACTCTCCCTAAAGGTGTTCAGGCAGCCATCTCAGGAACAGGGAACAAGCAAAAAGTCACCTTCAAAGCCACACCGATCGCCACGACCGGTTTCACCACCATCACAGTAACGGGAACCTCCGGCACAATCATCCAAACCCTGACCTTCACGCTGGCCGTAAGCGCAGCCCTGGGCAAAACCGGAACCGGCACACCCGTAGATCTAGCCTCCGAATTCAACCTTTACGGAATCTACAAGGACGGTTCCACCTACACCACCGGCGGCCTGGACGGCAATGGCTACTCCTACTCCGCTAACCTGCTAACCACCACGCGAGTTCTCAACAAAGATCTCTTCGATTTCGGTGGACCGAACGAACTCGATGCCATCGGCAGCAGCGCGCAAGTTGTACCTCTACCCGCAGGCAGTTACTCGGCTCTAATGCTCTTAGCCACCGGCATCGAGGGCGACCAGAAAGCCCAAACCCTCACCGTAACCTACACCGACGGCACCACCACAAAATTCACACAAAGCTTCAGCGACTGGTTCACCCCGGCAAATTACAAGGGCGAGTCAGAAGCCGTAGCGATGGCCTATCGCAACTTCGACAACGGAACCAAAGATCAACGCACCTTCAACCTCTACGCCTACCGCTTCGCCCTAAACAAAGCCAAGACGGTACAGAGCGTAACTCTGCCGAACGACAAGGACGTAGCCGTCCTGGCAGCAACGCTGTTGCCGTGATCCAAAGAGTCTTGAAAAGAAGGCTTGAAGTAAAGATGAATGGGGTGCCCCACGTCTCGCTTCTTTTGCGAGACGTGGGAATTTCGTCTGTAGAGATCCTCGCCAGTCCGATGCAAAAACCCCTGTCATTCCGATGCGCGAGCGAAGCGAGACAGGAGGAACCTGCTGTCCGTCGGCAGCCGCCACCGCGATCAGGCTGCGGCTACTGCCCAAAGCAAATCAACCCAGCATTCTCACGGTCGAACCACAGTAATCCCACAAGCCGAATTTCCAGTCGCAAAGCTGGAAACCTCTGTACTCAAATGTAAAGGCAAATGTACCTACCTACCTCTGCAGCAAATCCACCGGCGCCGTAACATCGTGCACCCGAAAATACTTCGCCAGCGCCGGATGCTTCCGGGCCACAGCCTCATACATCGCATAGGCCACATTACGATAAGAAATATGCCCCGCTGGAGTAGTGCGCAACTCCGAAATGTAAACCGCTTCGGCAAAATCCATCTTGAAAAGCGCTCGCTTCTTGAACGCCAGCGGAATCGCGTACTGCGAATTCTCTTCCGCTTCGGGTGTGTTGCTGACGGCCAATTTCTCCACCGCCGATTGCGTGCGCTGCATGGCCGCTTCAAAGCGCGACCGCATCCCGGCATCTTCAACATCGAGCAGCATCTCGTATCCGTGCTGCGTAGTCGATTGCTGCATCACCTGAATGCAGCGGCGATGCCGGTGCATGTCGCGGAAGCCGCCCGTATCCATGAGAATGTCGAAGCGGAACTGCTGGCCGGCGCGGAAGGCTCGCGACATTTCATCGTACTTGCCGCGATGGCGCAGACCGAGATCAATAATCTCCCGCCGCCGCCGCTCGCCCGCCACCTGCACCGCCTGCCGAATTTGCCGGTACGAAAAATGGCAGTGCTCGTAAAGAAGCGTTGTCGCGATCTCCACTTCCAGCGGCTCTTCATCCAGCAGGTCGACAATCGCCTTCGAAGGCGCCAGTTGCTCGTGCGCCATCAACTCACGCGCTGCCTGGCGCAGTTCGCGGCGCGTCCCCATTTCATAGGGGTTCGGATCGGCATACTTAATCAGCGTCGGAGCGACCCGAATCTCACGCAGCAATTCCTGCTCCGCCCGCGCACCCAACTCCGGACTCACCGCGCGAATCTCATCTACTAATTTCTTCAACGATTCGGCATTCGCGTTGTACGCCGATGAAGTTGCCGCTTTCTTCAACGACTCGCCCAGCGCTCGAACCTCCTTATGGGTGTGCGAAAGCAGATGCGCCACCTGCGTCTCAAGCGTGCGCGCATTGACGATCTCGCCGAGCGAAGTATTCGTTGCCAACGGCAACAGGTAGCGGGTGATATCGAAGGCGCGCGCTTTCAGCGTTCTCTCGTAGGTTTCCTGCTTCATCTCGGCAGGCTTCGGCGTGACGCCGATTAGGTGCTGCGTCATGTGCGCCGAGAGTGCTTCGTATTCGGCGAAGAGGAAATCCACGGTTTCGCAGTAGAGCTTGCGGGCTTCGGCATCTGCACCAAAATTGGGGACGTAGTAGCCGCTCTTCTTGAAGTCCTGGTAGCGAGTCGAGCGCTCCTGACCGTCCCATCGCTGTTCGTCGGCGAGCTCGATGGCGGCGAGGATGGAAAGTCTCTCTACGGCGAGAGCAATGTGCGCCAGATCCGCAATCGAGCGATGGCCGTATTGAAAATAAAATGTGTTAAGAAACTTCTCCGCCTTCTGCGAACTAATCTCGCGCAGTGACTCCTTCATCGACAGCGCGGAGCGCGAATACTTGGCCATGGCGTAGGCCTGAATTTCCGGTTCCACGCCGTAGACGGCGAAGACTTCGGCGGAAGAGGCTGAATCGTCCGCCTTGTCCGGCGCTTCGTCCGGCACTTGCACGGGGAGAGATTTGTCCGTCGCCGAAGCTCTCTGCGGAGAGCGGTGCCCGGACCCTGTGACGGCGGGATCTGGACTTGGTGAATGTTTCTTCGAAGCCTCGGGCGTGGCGCTTACTTCATTCGCGAGTATTTGAGACATGGGAGTGATCGAATGTTAAACGGCAAATCCACATTCCGCAATCGTTAGAGAAAAGACAACGCAAGAGCGAAAGCTACGCCGAGTATAATTCCACGTTCCAGCGTAAATATCTTTCAGGAAAACTTGCAGCCAGAATCAGGAGAACCTCATGTCCCTTTCAGGACACGTGGCGTTCATTACCGGCGCGTCACAAGGCATTGGACGAGCATGTGCGCTGAAGCTCGTAGCAAAAGGCGCGGCCGTTGCAGTGGCCGCGCGCAATAACGAAAAGCTCAATGAACTGGTCAATGAAATCGCCGCGGCCGGCGGCCAGGCAGCCGCGTTCGCTCTTGACGTCACCGACGAGGAGCAGATCAAGCATTCCATGAAGGCGGCGATCACTCAGTTCGGCAAGATCGACATTCTGGTGAACAACGCCGGCATCACCCGCGATCAACTCATCATGCGCATGAAGCGCGCCGATTGGGACTCCGTGCTGCAAACCAATCTAACTTCGGCCTATCTCTGCACGCAGGCCGTCAGCAGTTCCATGCTCAAGCAACGCTGGGGGCGGATCATCAACATCACCAGCGTGTTCGGGCAGACAGGGCAGGCCGGGCAGGCGAACTATGCGGCATCGAAAGCCGGGCTGATCGGACTGACGATGGCCGTCGCGCGCGAACTGGGATCGCGCAATATTACTTGCAACGCGGTTGCGCCGGGCTTCATCGAAACCGCCATGACGGATGCGCTCGGCGATGAGTTCAAGCAGAACGCGGCGAAACAAATTCCGCTCGGCCGTGTGGGCTCGCCCGCCGATGTCGCGAGCGCTGTCGCATTCCTCGCCTCGGATGAGGCGTCCTATATCACCGGACATGTGCTGAATGTGAATGGCGGGATGTTGATGGGATAGAAAAGCTTTTCACCGCACAAAACACTGAGGTCATCACAGGACAATGAGCGCCGAGCAAGCAACGTCTTCGAATTTCCCTGTGTCCTCTTCGGGCAATCTCTTAGCGTTTGCCCAAGCGGAATCTTCCGCGCAGATTGCGCAAGCCCGCGAATTGTTTCTTGAGTACGCCCAATCCCTCGGATTCAGTCTTTGCTTTCAGAGCTTCGACAAAGAACTCGCTGGGCTGCCGGGCGATTACGCCCCTCCTCGAGGTCGCTTGCTGCTCGCATACTTCGAAGGACAGCTTGCGGGCTGCGTTGCGCTGCACGAACTGCAATCAGAGATCTGCGAGATGAAACGCCTATACCTGCGGCTGCCGTTTCGCGGCAAAGGGCGCGGCCGAATGCTCGCCGAACGGATCATTGCGGAGGCCCGCGATATCGGCTACCGGCGCATGCGCCTCGACACAGTCAAACCGGTGATGAAAGATGCGGTGGCCATGTATCACAAGCTTGGGTTCAGAGAGATTGCGCCCTACTGCGCAAATCCAGTTGCGGGCGCTATGTACATGGAGTTGGAACTATAGAGCTACGAAGGATGGGTGCTTGCAATGAAGAAAATTCATCTGCTGTTGCTTGTGACACTATTCGTCTCCGGCTGCTTCGCCGCCGATGGAAAGGCGGTTTCTTACAAGAGTGGCGACGATACCGTTCAAGCCATTCTTTACACTCCTGCCGGCAATGGGCCATTTCCAGCGCTAATTGTGATCCACGAATATTGGGGCCTGAACGATTGGGTCAAAGATCAAGCCTCAAAGCTTGCCGATCAGGGCTACGAAGCGCTTGCGATCGATCTATATCGTGGCAAAGTCGCCACTACGCCGGACATGGCTCACGAACTGATGCGCGGAGTTCCAGAAGATCGCGCCAAACGCGATCTGCACGCCGCATTCCTGTTTCTCGAGTCGCGATCGAACGTAAAAAAGGAGCGCATCGGCGCAATTGGCTGGTGCATGGGTGGCGGTTACTCGCTGGATGTGGCGCTGGATGAACCGACGCTGGCCGCGGATGTCATTAATTACGGCCACCTGGCCACCGATCCCGCGGCAATCGACAAAGTCAATGCGCCGATCCTCGGTTTGTTCGGCGGGTTGGACCGCGGCATCACGCCCGACGACGTTCACCAATTTGAAGCCGCCATGAAGAAAGCCGGCAAGAAGATCAATATCAAAATCTACGACGACGCCGGGCATGCTTTCGAGAACCCGAACAACAAAGATGGCTATCGTCCTGCGGACGCTGCCGACGCATGGAAGCGTACGGTTGCTTTTCTTGCCGACAATTTGAAAAAGTGACTGCGGCGCTAGTCAACGCGGGAGGCACTACTCTTGCACGATTTGTTTTGTACATCGTGAAAGCATCCCTCGGGTCAGCTTTGTCAAGCCCTGATTCCTAAGTGGTTCCCGTATGGCACGAATTTCCACTTGCCAGAAAATCCCGATCTGGTTACTATGTCGCATCCTGCAATGCTCCCCCAGATCAACATCGGCGAGACGATTAGAAACTACCGGCTGCAAAAAGGGATGTCCCAGGGCGACATCGAAAAGCGTACTGGCCTGCTGCGCTGCTACCTGTCGCGCGTAGAAAATGGCCACACGATCCCATCCCTCGATACTCTGTCGAAGATTGCGGGCGCGATGGAGATTGCGCTGTCGCAGTTTTTCTCCGAGTCGGGACACAGCAACGGATCCAAGGGACTGCCGCAGCTTTCCGATGACGAAGTTCGTTTCCTAAGCCAAGTCCGGCGCTACGCGACTAATCTGAACGAGAGCGACCGCAAGCTGGTGCTGGCCATGGTGAAAAAGATGGCGGCGAATTCGAAGTAAGCTCTCAGCTTTCAGCGGCCAGCCATCATTCAAGTCTGTCGCCGGCTATTACTTTTAGGTCTGTCATTCCGAGGAGCGCAGCGACGGGGAACCCGCAGTCCTTTCCGGCGCATCAGAACCATCCTCGTGGGTCGCCACCGCCGAAGCCAGGCGCTGATAGCTGATAGCCAGCCGCTAACCTGCCAACAGCTTACTTCAGTACCATCACCTCGGTGACCGCCGGGTACCTCGCCCACACCCCATCTTCTCATTACACTGTTCACCTGGAGACCGGTTCGTGACCACAGACGAAGAATTAGGCGTGCTCGAAACCCAGTTGCGCCGCTTGAAGATCGAGTACGAAGTTTACTTCAGCAATCCGACCAAGCGGCCTCCCACTGACATCGAGTGGAAGGTGCTCTCGCTGCTGCGCAAATTCTCCGACGGCGGCCGCATGAGCTTTTCCCAACGTTACCGTTACAACGAAATGGCCCAGCGCTACGCCGTCTACAGCGATCTGTGGCGCAAGAAGTCCCGCATCCGCGAAGAAGGCTACCGTCGCCCGCAAGATGCGCTCCTGTCCGTGCAAGGCGTCCGTGACGAAGAGCCCCACAAACCGCAGCACAAGGTGTACGGCGTAAGCAAAGCCGCCGCCGCAGTCGCAGCCGGCACAGCCGGAACGCAGCCCTTCACGATGCACGAAAGCGAAGGAGGTCGCGAACAGGTGGAGCGGCTTTACAACACGTTGGTAGCCGCCAAGAAAAAGGCGGGAGAAAATGTCTCCGGCAGCCTGGATTCGTTCTCCACCTTCGTGCAGAAGAAAACGGAACAGATTCGTAAGCAGTACAACTGCCAAGACGTGGAGTTTTCGGTCGAAGTGGCGAATGGCCAGGTCAAGCTGAAGGCCAAGGCGAAGACATAGCCGAGCGCTCTGATGCACTCAAGAGCCGATCTCGGTCAGATACGGACCTACGACAAGGCGATGGGCGCTGCTGACATAGGATAACCAGCCAAGCGCGCCTCAATCCTAAAATTGAAGGTCATCGGAGCGGCAACTGCGCTCGTAGGTTTCGCTTTTCTGTACGGACTATGTGGCGGCCAAGCGCGGAGGGCAAGCCCACCGCTGGCCACCACGCGTGGATCGATCTTAGGGCGATTACGCTGCTCTATCTCGGCGTCATGCTGCTGGTGGCAGACCTTAGAGACGCCACAATCATGGAGATCGGACCTGACGGGCGGCGCCGTTGAACCGCAAAGGACCGGTCGGTCGATCTTGTTTTTACGGCGGTCTCGCGGTCACATACATCGCGGGTTATCTCTATTTGCGCTCCATCGGCCTGAATCCACTCTGACACACGGCCAGAAACGTGATCGACAGACCTCGGACCAGTCCTGTTTTTCGGTCCTTCGTTTAAACCTCGCGCCCTTCGTCGTTGATGAATTTCAGCCCTTCGATCTCTTCGTCCGTTTTGCGCGGGCGACCACCGCTCCTGATAGAATCTTCGGTCGCTCCGCACTAATCCTTTCATAGCCGAGGCCGATCATGTCCCATAGCACTTCCCGCGTCCAGCGCGCCATCCTCAGCGTCACTGACAAAACCGGTCTCGTCGAATTCGCCCGCCAGCTAGCCAACTTCGGCATCGAACTCATCTCCACCGGAGGCACCGCCAAGCTTCTTCGCGACGCAAACATCGCCGTGCAGGATATTTCTGATTTCACGGGCTTTCCCGAAATGCTCGATGGTCGCGTCAAAACGCTGCATCCCAAGGTTCACGGCGGCATCCTGCATCGGCGCGAGAAACCCGCGCACGCCGCTGCTGTGGCCGAGCACAGCATTCAGCCAATCGATATGGTCGTGGTCAATCTGTACGCGTTCGAGAAAACCGCCGCCAAGCCCGGAGTCGCGTTCGAAGACCTCATCGAGAACATTGACATCGGCGGGCCGTCGATGATTCGCTCCGCTGCCAAGAATTTTCATGATGTCGCGGTCGTCACGTCTTCCGTCGACTACGCCGGCATCGCCGATGAACTAGCCCGTTCCGGCGGTGCACTCTCACTGGAAACCAAATGGAAGCTGGCCCGGAAAGCTTTCGCGACAACTGCCGCCTACGATTCGGCGATAGCAACAACGCTTGAACGCATTCCATCGGCCGAAGCATTTCTGGGATTCGCCGATCAAGGATTTCCCCACACGCTGCGCCTCTCATTCCAGAAGACGCTCGACCTGCGCTACGGGGAAAATCCGCATCAGAAAGCGGCCATGTATTCCGACGGCTCCGGCCTGGGCGTGGCCAATGCGCGGCAGATTCAGGGCAAGGAACTTTCCTACAACAACATCGTCGATTTGCAGGCCGCGTGGGATCTCGCCCAGGAATTCGAGGAGCCGGTCTGCGCCATCATCAAGCACACCAATCCCTGCGGCACTGCGACTGGCAGCACTTTGGCTGAAGCTTACAAGCGGGCCCTGGAAACTGATCCCGTTTCCGCGTTCGGCGGGGTGATCGGCGTGAATCGCCCGATCGACGCCGAGGCCGCCGAAGAGATGCACAAGCTTTTTCTAGAAGTGATCGCCGCCCCTGGATTCGATGACGCGGCGAGAGTACGTTTCGCAAGTAAGAAAAATCTTCGTCTCGTCGAGATTAACAACGCGCCCCAGAAGTGGGTGCTGAAAAACATTTCCGGCGGCATCCTCTTGCAGGATATCGACGCGCGACCCCTGTCAGATGTTGATCTGAGAGTAGTAACCAAGCGCGCCCCGCTGCCAGAAGAAATGCGCGCAATGCTCTTCGCGTGGAAAGTCTGCAAGCACGTGAAATCGAATGCCATCGTTTACGCGCGCGATGGACAGACGGTTGGTGTCGGCGCCGGACAAATGAGCCGCGTCGACTCGGCTAAAATTGGCGCGATGAAAGCACAACTGCCGCTCAAGGGAACCGTCGCCGCCTCCGATGCATTCTTCCCCTTTCCGGATGGTGTTGAAGAGATCGCAAAAGCAGGAGCCACAGCAATCATTCAACCAGGCGGCTCGCAGCGCGATCCTGAAGTCATTGCCGTTGCCGATCGCCTGGGGTTGGCGATGGTGTTAACCGGAGTGCGTCACTTCCGGCATTAGGTCCGTAGTTGACTTTGTCGCCAACTCACGTTCCGCGCATTTTCGTCTTGACCTTCGCCAACGCGATGAAGTACTCAGTCACCTATCGGAAGTAACTCTTTAGGAGGGTTCTGTGAAAAAGCAACTTACGATCAGGAAAGTAACGCTTCGCGATCTGGACGATGCCCAACTCACAACGTTAGCAGCCGCCGGAAAACCGCCAGTGATAATTCACACCGAGGCGCGAGAAACTTGTAATGGATGTCCCACGGTGTACAGTTGTCCTCCGGCCTGTGGGTAATAACGCATAGCCAGCGACGAAAAGTGAACGGAAAGCTACAAGGATCCCCGCTGCGCGCCACCTTCGTCGGAGCACGCGCCGTAGCAGCGCTGCAAGATCCTGATCCTACCGTGAATGCTTGCGACTCTCGATTGTCATGTCCCCGCACTTTCCTTTACCAAAGTTGACAAAGCTCTACAGGTCCTGTACTTCCGGGCCATACGGTCTGAGTCCTGCTCGCAACTGTTTTTTCCAATCGAGCGTCCAACGGGTTAGAATTAGAGCACCCCATCCTCGGCGGTTGTGCATCCAACGGGTATGGCTTCGGGCAGTACGCGCAGTTTTACGAAGTCGCTTTCGTCGAATCCAACTCCAGGTCGTCAGGTCAGGCATGAATCGAATTTTTCGTACAGCTCTCATGGTCGTATTTGTTGCTGCGGTCGCGTCCGCACAAACCAGCCCCTCGGCCTCCGATGAACCGAAAAAGGGCGATTCCAAGCCGGCGCAAAGCGCGCAACACAAGCTCGACCATGCCGCTGCTTATTATCACTACACGCTGGCGCATTTGTACGAAGAACAAGTCACGGCCTACGGCCGCAGCGAACTCGCGAACAAGGCGATGGAGGAATACCGGCTGGCTATTGAAGCCGACCCGTCCAGCGAATTTCTTACCTCCGGACTCGCCGAGTTGTACGTAAAAACCGGCCGCATCCGCGACGCCGTGCTCCAAGCGCAGGACATCATCAAACGCGATCCTAACAATCTTGAAGCGCACAAATTGCTCGGCCGGATTTACCTTCGCTCACTGGGCGATATGCCCGGTGGCGGCAATGGCTCCGAGAATGTCTTAAAGCTCGCCATCGAGCAATATGAGCAGATCATCAAGATAGAACCCGACAACGTCGACGATCACCTCCTGCTCGGGCGCCTCTACCGGCTCGATAACGATTCGCAGAAGGCGGAGGCTGAGCTGAAGACTGCGGTGAAGCTCGATCCAAATTCCGAAGAAGCCATTACAACTCTTGCGATGCTTTACACCGATGAGGGCGATACGGCGCGTGCGCTCCAGGTGCTCAGCGCGGTGCCCGATGCCGGACGGTCCGCCAAGTTGTATGCCGCCCTGGGCGCGACCTACGAGCAGCGCAAGGATTACAAAGGCGCGATCGACGCATACAAGCACGCGATCGAGTTGGATCGCGATAACCTCGACGCGATCCGGGGCCTGGCGGAGAATCTCTTGAATGACGGTCAGATTGACAAAGCCCTCGAGCAGTACCGTGTGATCGCTGATGCCAACCCTGAGGATGCGCAAACCTATCTGCGCATTTCTGAAATCTATCGCCGGCAGGGAAAATACGACGATGCGCTGGACAGTCTGAAAAAAGCGCAGGCCATGGTTCCGGACGCGTTGGAAGTTCCCTACAATATCGCGGTCGTCTATGAAGCGCAGGGGCGTTACGACGACGCCGTCAAGATTCTGCAGGACCTGCTGAAGAAAACGGAGAAGCCCGATAATGGCTACTCACAGGCCGACCGCAACAATCGCGGAATTTTCATCGAGCGCCTTGGAATGGTCTATCGCGATGAGGAAAACTATCCTGCTGCGGTGGAAGCTTTTCGCAAGATGATTCCGCTCGGCGACGACAACGCCAAAACCGGCTATCAGGATGTAATCGATACCTACCGTGAAGCCAAGGAGTGGCCGCAAGCGACTGCGGCGGCCAAGGAAGCATTGCAGAAAATGCCCGACGATCGCGAGCTGCGCATGGTGCTGGACGCGCAACTGGCAGACACGGGCGATCCCGACAAGCCGCTGGCAGACGTTCGCTCGCTATTGAAGGGCAAGTCCGAAGATCGAGACGTCTACGTCCGGCTGGCCATCATGTACACGCGCCTCAAGCGTTACAGCGACGCCGAAGAAGCTCTGAACAAGGCAGAACAGTTATCGACCAAGCCTGAGGACAAGGAATACGTTTATTTCCTGCGCGGCGACACCTACGAGCACGAAAAACGATACGATGCGGCCGAAGCAGAGTTCAAAAAAGTGCTCGCCGGTAATCCGCAGAGCGCGGTCACTCTGAACTATCTTGGGTATATGAATGCGGATCGAGGCGTACAACTTGAGGAGTCGCTGAATCAGATTAAGCAGGCTGTCAATATCGATCCCACAAACGGAGCGTATCTGGATTCTCTGGGATGGGCGTATTTCAAGCTCGGCAAATACGATCTCGCTGAAGAGAACCTCAACAAAGCGTCCTTGCGCATGGGTTCGGATCCGACTGTGCAGGATCACCTGGGCGATCTCTTCCAAAAAACCGGCCGGCTGAAGCTGGCCGCTGCTCATTGGGAGCGAGCGGTGGAAGAGTGGAATAAGACCGTGCCTGCAGAAATCGACAACGACTTGCTCATGGCCGCGCAAAAGAAGCTCGATGCCGCGAAGGTCCGTTTGGCAAAGGAAGATTCGCAGAGCCAGTAGGGCGGCGAACGCTGATTCGCCACGCCAATAATTAAATAGGCAGTGCTAAACTGCCGTTATGCTGGCTGGCTACGCCGTGCAGGCAGGACACTCCCGCGGACGGCGCTACCCTGAACCGCCGCACCCGTATCGCAACGATTACCAGCGCGATCGCGACCGGATCATTCACGCGCGTGCATTTCGGCGATTGGAACACAAGACCCAAGTCTTCACCCGCCGCTATTCTGACCACTTTCGCAATCGCCTAACCCACACCATTGAAGTCGCGCAGATTACGCGCACGATTGCCGGAGCGCTCGCTCTAAATGTCGACTTGGCTGAAGCCCTCGCGTTAGCGCATGACCTGGGCCATCCTCCCTTCGGACATGCCGGCGAGAAGGCGCTGGACACCGCCATGCGCGCTCACGGCCTGTTCTTCGACCACAATTTACACGCTTTGCGCATCGTGGAAGATTTCGAACAGCGCTATGCGGCTTTCCGCGGACTGAACCTCACTTTCGAGGTGCGCGAAGGAATCGTCAAGCACTCGCGGGACTATGACGCCGCGAAACATCCAGAACTGGCGGAATATCTTCTGGATCAGCGTCCGCCACTCGAAGCCCAGCTGATTGATTTGACCGACGAGATTGGATATAACACTGCCGATTTGGACGACGGTTACGAAGCACATTTGTTGAGCCTGGATGAGATTCGCCAGGGAATGCCGGTGTTCGATGGCTTCTTTCGCGAAGTCGAGCAGGCTTATCCCGACGTGCCCGAAAAGTTGAAATTTAACGAAACTCTCAAACTGGTGTTCAACCGGCTGGTCGGCGACTTAATAACAAATACTCAGACGAAGGTAAGGCAGGCCGGAATTAACAGTTCGTCGGACGTGAGAATGCAGAGCGGACGCATCGCTGCGTTTAGCGCGGAAGTGGAGAGGGAATGCAAGGGCATGAAAGATTTTCTCTACAAAAATCTCTACTACAGCGCTTCGCTGGCGGGAGAAAAAGACGACGCGGACCGCATTGTCACGGAACTATTCGATTTCTGGGTCAGCAATTCTTCTGCGCTGCCGCATGGCTATCGGGAAAAAGCGGAAGAAGAGTCTTTGCCGCGAGTGGTGTGTGACTACATCGCCGGCATGACCGACCATTTCATCATCGAACAGTACGAGAAGTTTTGCCCGAGGCAGTAGTTCCTTGTTCGCAAACGATCACTTTCCTCCCGCCACTGCCGCCACAACATCGAAAAGAATCCTGGGTCCGCGCCGCACTTCTTCTACGCGGATCCTCTCGTCGTTGCCATGCTCCGAGTTGCCCTCTTCTTCCGTGGCGGTGTACGGGTTGAACCCGTACGCTTCAATTCCAAGCGGCCGGTAACGCTGGTTTTCCGTATACCCGCTGGTGATGTGAGGAACCACGGGCGCTCCAGGGAAATATTTTCTAGAGATTTTTCGAATGGCGTCATAAAGCGCGGTATTCGTCGGCGAATAGTTGGCCTCGCGGAATTCGCCGTTGAGCGGTTCAACCGTTACGTTGGGATCGTCGACAACCCGGCGAATTTGGGCCAGAAGCGCCTTGGGATCTCCGCCCGGCAAGATTCGTACGTCGAGATTTGCCCACGCTTCCGGCGGAATGACGTTCGTCTGCTCCGAGCCGCCCATCATGGTGAGCGAGATGGTGTCGCGCAATAGAAAATTCAGCGACTCGTCTTTTTCGACATCTTGCTGAAATTTCTTGTCTTCAATTGCCTTGCGGATGTTGCGATATTCGCGCGCTTGCTCGGGAGGCTCGTACGGCGCCATCTCGCGAAGGAATTCCTCCACCACGGGTAGCACTCTCAGCGGCGTCCGGTAACTGAGGATGCGATCAAGCGCGCCAACCAGCCGATTCGGTGCGGAGTCCGGGATGGGCCGCGAAGCATGTCCCGGCCGCCCATGCGCCACAACGTGCAACCAGAAAGTGGTTTTTTCGCCAACATCCACACCTACGTACTTCACCTTGCCATCATCGAGCAGGTTCTCTCCACCTTCGTTGATCAGAAACTCGGCATCCTCCAGCAAGTTACGTTGATGAGCAATGAACCAGTCTGTACCTGAGCCTTCCGCTTCCTCGTCGGCCACCGCAAGAAAAATAACGTCGCGATCAAGCATGACCCTCTCTCGTTTCAGCATCACCATGACGACGAGTTGAGCTAAGCCTTCATCTTTCATGTCCTGCGCGCCACGTCCCCACATCCACCCATCTTTGATCTCGCCGCTAAAAGGAGGCATTCTCCAGTGGGCTGCGTCGCTGGTCACCACGTCCATGTGATTGAGGAGGATGATCGGGCGTTTTGCCGGTTCCGTTGTATGTGGCATGCGCGCCCACAGATCGCCGCGGCCTGGAGCATATTCAAACGCGTTATTCTCAATGCCTTCCTGATCGAGAATTTTCTTGTAAAACGAAACCGCCCGCATCTCGTGCCCGGGTGGGTTTGTAGTGTCGATGCGCAGGTATTCCTGCATCCACGTGACTGCCAAGTCCGAGTATTGCTTCATATGATCCATGGGAATGTGTGACGAAGCTACCGGAGCAGGCTCTTCCGACATGTCGGCAAATGAATTCAACGTGGCTGCCATTAACGCGGTTAATCCTATCCCTAAGATAACCAATGAATTACGCAACTGTGCCTTCTCCGGTACTCTCATTACCTGGTTTTATCGGCTTATGATGGCTTTGGAATCAGAGGCCATGCGCGCACTTTTTATATCAGGCCTGCCAAAATTACCATGCGCAAGCCGGTGCGGGCTACCTTTACCGTTGGGCAGGGCGTACAATCACTTAGATATCAATGATTTAGCGGCTCAACCCGAAAGTGGTTTTTGGCATCTGACCTGTAGTGTAGATGAGTGGTATAAGTTGGGTATTCGATCTAGTGCGTTGCGTCAGCGCATAGCCGCCTGTGTTAGGGACGCAACTAAAAATCACGCAACACGCGCGTTTTGGCGTGCTGGAGTGGAGCCCCAAAATGCTCCACCAAAATGGAGGATCTAAGTTATGAACCGTCACTTGCTCGCTACTTTGCCTTTAGCCGCGGTTTTGGCATTTCCGGCCTTCGCGCAAACTTCGTCTTCATCTCCTCAAGATCAGTCCAATCAACCGGCGGCAACCCAATCGACCCCGTCGACCGACAGCGCTACCGGTACCGGCAAGCAACCGCTGCAGCCACCGAGCCGGGAAGGCTTTTGGGGCCGCGTAAATCCGTTCGCGCGCAAAAACTATGTGAAGCGGCAGACTGAGCCAATCCGCGACCGCGTAAATGAATTGGATGACCTCACTGCCGCCAACGGCAGGGCAATTCACGATACCGATGCGCGCGCCCAAGCCGGTATCAAGCTGGCATCGGACAAGGCCAACGAGGCCGACCAGCACGCCGTTGACGCCGGCAACAAGGCGACGATGGCGCAGCAGAGCGCGCAGCAGGCGACCACTCGCATTCAGTCGGTGGAAACTGTCGTCAGCAACATCGACCAATACAAAGCCTCGAATCAAACCGAGATTCGCTTCCGACCCGGACAAACCGTATTGAGCAAAAATGCCAAAGACGCGCTGGACGAGATGGCTAACGGTGTGAAGGGCCAACGCGGCTACATCATCGAGGTGCAGGGTTTTTCGTCGGGCAAGGGCCAGACTGCCATTACGAATTCGCAGAAGATGGCCGAGTCCGTCGTGCGCTACATGGTGCTGAATAACGAGATTCCCGTTTACCGGATTTATCTCGTCGGTATGGGAAATGCCCCGGTTGCTGCCGATGACACTGGAAAAACCAAGCGCATCAGCGGCGGACGCGTAGAAATCAGCCTATTGAAGAACGATCTGGAGCAACTGGCCTCGAGCGGTTCACCTGCTTCCGGGACGGCTGCCGATCAGCAACAGCAACCAAAGTAATCGTAGATCCTTGCCCAGTCCTTCCCCCGTAAAAACCCTTCGCGCAAGCGAAGGGTTTGTTTTTCAGGCGAAGGCGCTAGCTATCCAATGTGATGATAGTGATGTAGTAGTAGATGGGTTACAAAACCGGCGACAAACCATGCGGCAGCTTCGATAATTCGTTTGAATCGGGGCGTCATTCGAAAAGGATACCCTCCTCAGGCGGGTTCTGTCAGGCCGGACGCAACTCACGCGCGATAATGCTTAGGACTGATTCCAAGTTGGCTGAGCTTGGATTGGAGCGTGGTGCGCTTCAGGCCGAGGCGGGCGGCGGCCCCGTTGGGTCCGCCAAGTTGGCCATTGCACTCGTGGAGAACGCGCAGAATGCGTTCCCGTTCTTTTTCCCGTAAAGTCGCGGTTTTCTGCTCTACATGTTCGGCGCGCAACTCGCCCAGCGGAGGTTGCAGAACCGACCCGGGAGTCAGAATCACCGATCGTTCAATAAAATTTTCCAGTTCGCGAATGTTCCCGGGCCATATCCATTGCACCAGTGCTTCCATGGTCTTGGTAGGAACGCTGGAGATGGTTTTGCCCATGCGAGCGGCATACTTACGGACAAAGTGCTCCACCAGAAGTGGAATGTCTTCCCGCCGGTCGCGGAGTGGAGGGATGCGAATCGGAAACACGTTCAGGCGGTAATACAAATCGCTGCGAAACTCCTTCTGGCCTACGCTGGCCAGCAGGTCGCGGTTGGTGGCGGCAAGCAGCCGGAAGCTTACCTTCAACGTTTGCGTGCCACCCAACCTCTCGAATTCCTGGTCTTGCAATACCCGCAAGAGCTTGGGCTGCAGGCTCAGGGGAATTTCGCCGATTTCGTCCAGAAAAAGAGTGCCCTTGTCGGCCAGTTCCAGTCGTCCCAGCTTCTTTGCCACCGCCCCCGTAAAAGCGCCTTTTTCGTGGCCGAACAGCTCGCTTTCCAGCAACCCGGAAGGAATGGCAGCGCAGTTCACCTTGATAAAGCTTGCCTCCTTGCGATGGCTCATCTGATGCAGGGCGCGTGCCACTAACTCTTTGCCCGTTCCGGTGTCGCCCAGCAACAGCACCGTAGCGTCGCTGGGCGCCACCTTCGCGACCTTCTGCATTACTTCTTTTAGCGCGCTACTGCGGCCAATAATCTCTCCAAACCCCAGTTCAACGTCGATTGCTTGTTCGAGATAGAGCTTCTCTTCAGAGAGTTTGTCTTTTGCCTGTTGAAGCTCGGCGGTTACTTTTCGGAGTTCCTCCAGATTCTGACGCAACGCCTCTTCGGCTCTCTGCCGAGCTTCCTCGGCTTTCACCTTTTCAGTGACGTCCCGCTGAATACCCCAGCTGCGCACCAGCATGCCGTTCTCCACCGTACCGATCATGCTGTTTAGGAACACTTTGGAATTGCCGTATATATCGACCTCATGGGATTCGCGTTCCAACACGCGAAAGCCGGAGCGGATGAAGTGACGCGTCAGTTCGATGTTGTGGGGATCATCCGGTGGGACCATCTCCTCAAGCCGCCTGCCGACAAATTCCTTCCCGGATGTCAGGCCATACATCCGCGCCAGCGCATCGTTGCATTCCGCCATATAGGAATCGTGCAAGATGTGCTGGACCAGTTCAGCTTCCGGGAGGTCGATCGAGACCGGAGCGTCCAAGTCTTCTCGGAAGATGCCTTCTGAACTTTGAGAAATAAACATGCGGTAATTTTCTTCGCTGCGCTGCAGGGCCTCCTGCGCCCGCTTGCGCTCCGTAATGTCGATTCCAAATGAGATCGTGGCAACGACCTTGCCGTGCACCCTTAACAGATTGTTGCGCCACGCGATGTGGCGCTCCTCCCCCGTCTTGGTGATAATTGGGTTCTCGTAGGTCTGGCCTGCCGTTCCCGCCACTAGCCTGTCGTGCTCTTCCCACGCTTCGGGGAATCGATCTCGCGGCACGAGAATCGACCAATTCTTGCCGCTTAGCTCCGAGAATGTGTAGCCGGTGATTTCTTCTGCCGCCCGATTAAGCAGAGTGATGTTTCCGTTCAGGTCCAGGCTGAGGATGATCACGTTAGCGGTACGAATCAGGCTATCCGAAAACTCCTTGGCCTCTCGCAGGGCTTCCTCTGCCCGCTTGCGTTCGGTAACGTCCTGGACGATTGCCAAGTGCCACAGGGGCTCGCCCCCCTCCGGCCACATCGCTACAACCTCGACTTCGGCCCAACGCACCGAGCCATCCGGACGGAGGTATCTCTTCTCCATCTCGTAGTGCCGTACTTCTCCATCGACAAGCTGCCGCAGCTTTTCCAAGTTCCCCGGTAGGTCATCCGGGTGAGTCAGGCTTTGAAAATCATGCGCTAACAGATCCTGCTCTGTCCGCCCGAGGATTTCGCAATATTTTGGATTGACGCCCAGCAGCCGGCCGGTCCGGCTCTCAACCCAGCAAATACCCACCGGAGACTGATCGTGTACCGCACGATACCGCTCCTGGCTTTCGCGCAGGCGAGTCTCTGCCATTTTTCGCTCGGTAAGGTCGCGAGAAATAGCAATCACGTACTCCCGGTCCAACAGCACTCGCTTCATGCTGACTTCGACCGGAAAAGTTATTCCATCCTTTCGCCGGTGCAAGGTCTCGATAACCAGCGATCCGGACCTGCGCAACTCCTCCCGCATTTCCGCAATCGAAGTCTCGGTGATTACAGGATTGATGTCCCAAAGGGTCATCGAGAGAAGTTCCTCACGGTTGTAGCCAAGCTCGGAGCAAGCTTTCTGGTTTGTGTCGAGAAAACGAAGCGTTTTGGGCTCCACTACTTCAATGCCGTCGTTGGATTGATCTATTAGAGCGCGAAACAGCTTCTGTTCCGTGATAATCCGCTCGCTTTCGCGTGCCTTGGCGAGTTGAGCTTCGTTGAGTTCCCGCAACTCCTTCTCGGCGCGCCTTTGTTCGGTGATGTCGTGCGCCATTCCGCGCACAATGGGAGATGCCACGCCTGCGGTTCGCAGCGTGTTGTGGTATTCCCAGATGCGCCGCTCGCCGGAGCGAGTCATAAGGGCCAGAAAACCCCGTGCCTCGCCCTTTTCAGCAATCAGCTTCATGTAGGCGTCAAATTCGCCGCGAAACTCCGGCACAATCAGCTCGCGCATGGGAATCTGCAGGACTTCTTCTACGCTGTAGCCGAGAATTCGGGCAGGCGTGGGATTGACCGACAGGAGCCGGCCTTCCAGGTCATGAATGCACAGCAGGTCCTGGCTGTGCTCGACCAGATCCTGATACCAATCTTCGTTTTCCTGGAGGGCGCGCCGGATAGGATCTGACTCGGCCCGCACTTGTTCAGAACTCTGGCGCTGCTCTGCCTCAGGGTGCAAAGCCATGGCTACTCCCCGCGGGCTGGGTGAAAATCAATGCGTGAACTGCGTTTCTGGCCGGTTAGCCGGAAGGCTGTAAAACGCGCGAAATATCAGGACCGTTAACGTTACCCAGCGTCCGATTGCGGCGAAAGTGTAGCAGAACCTACGGTCATAGTTCCAGAATACATTTGTGGCTGGAACGGAGGCCTGCGCGACTCAGGCGGATCGCTTCGGAAGCATCTGGCCCTGATCGGTGATACCTCTATCTTGTTTGACCGCCTCGCCTCGCACATCTAAACTCATCTCACAGCGGGGTTCCCATGAAAAAGGGCATTTGCTTCCTGATTTTCTGTTCATTTCTCGCCTTTGCCGTTGCCGATGCTCTAGCTGACGACCAGGAGCAACATCGCCACGAAGACCTGACGATTGCGCAATTAGGCACAGTCGCTTTCCCCGTTTCCTGTGCGATGGCGGTGCAAAAGCCGTTCGAGCGTGGAGTAGCCTTGTTGCACTCGTTTTGGTACGAGGAGGCCGAAAAGGAATTTCAGCAAGTTGCTATCGACGATCCAAACTGCGCCATGGCCCACTGGGGGGTGGCGATGAGCCTGTGGCACCAACTCTGGAACAATCCCGATGCCGAGGTTATCGAGAAGGGTCGCGATGAAGTGCATCAGGCCAGGAGCACCGATGGTCCAACTACGCCGCGCGAGAAGGCTTATATAGCGGCCATCGCAGCCTTTTACAGCAACTCGAAAAAGCTCAACCATGCAGCCCGCGCCAAAGCGTACTCAGACGCGATGAAGAAGGTCTACGAATCCTATCCGGACGATCACGAAGCCGCGATTTTTTATGCACTCTCTCTTCTTGCGTCCGAGCCGCCTGAGGACGCGACGTTCGCCAATCGCAAGCAGGCCGCTGCGATTCTGGAGAAACTCTTCGCCATTGAGCCGGATCATCCTGGCGTGGCGCATTATCTGATTCACAGCTACGATAAGCCGCAACTGGCGCAACTCGGCTTGCCCGCCGCCCGTCGTTACGCGCAGATCGCGCCTGCCGCGCCGCACGCCCTGCACATGCCCTCGCATATCTTCGCCCGTGTTGGCCTGTGGCAGGACGATATTAACTCCAATCTCGCCTCCATCGCCGCCACACGCAAAACCGCCGCCATGCACATGGGCGGCGAAGGCCATCAGTTCCACGCCATGGATTTTCTGTTCTATGCCTACATGCAGAGCGGACGCGACGCCGACGCGAAAGCGCTCATCGAAGAAATCCGGGCTATGCCGAATAAGAAAGACGACATGTATGGCAAGGGTTACGATCCGCACATGGCCGCGCTGGCGCACCTCAGTGCCGTTTATCCAATCGAGATGCACGACTGGGCAAGCGCCGCAGGACTGCCGCCAATGGAGGTCGATGGTACAGCGGAGAGCTCCATGATCTACTGGGCTCGCGCCATCGGTTCCGCGCATCTGCACGAAGCGGATGATGTCCGTAAAGACGTTGCAGCAATTGAGACCATCTATCAGAAGCTCGTGAAGCAGAAATCAGAGTTCGCCGACGCCGTGGACAGTGATCGTAAGGAAGCCCGCGCTTGGTTGGCATTTGCGGAAGGCAAAGACGATGACGCGGTGGAAGCGTTGCGTCCGATCGCCGACAAAGAAGATTCGCTGGGCAACGAACCGGAAGGCATTCCCGCGCGCGAAATGATCGCCGACATTCTTTTCGAGGCCAAGCGTCCGCAGCAGGCGCTGGCCGAATATCAGACGGATTTGAAGTTGAATCCAAACCGCTTCGACGGCCTCTACGGCGCAGCCCGCGCCGCCGAGGCCGCGGGCAAACAGAGCAATGCGAGCGAGTATTACGCGCTGTTGCTCAAGGTGTGCGATGGATCGAATTCTACACGTCCAGAGTTGAGTCGGGCACGGGAACTGGTGGCGGAAAAATAGGTTTCTGCTTATACGCGAAAGAAAGTCATCTTCACCACGAGTGCCACGATCATCGCGATCGTGCCCACCAGGGCGTTGTACTCCCGATGCTTCAAATACAAATCAAGAGCAAATTCGGCAGCAGCACCACCCTCGCTATCCGAGTGCGGTGTAAGCCGAGGCAGCATCCTCGGCACCCGCCGCGCATATTCTTCAAACTCAGGGAAATTCTGTCGTAGAAATGCCTCTTCGTCGCGAATCACGGGAACATAGATCGCGAAGAACATCACAACCAGAAATACGCCCACCCACCAACTCCGCGCAGCAACTGCGAATCCAACGCCAATCAGCAACGATCCCAAGTAAAGCGGATTGCGCGTATACGCATAAGGGCCCGAAGTCGCGAGCAATTCATTCTTGCGTACATGCCCCGAAGCCAGCGCGCGAATCAACAAACCCGGAACTATACCGATCAACCCAAGCACCATCGACCGCCAAGTTGGGCGAGCTAGCCAAAAGTAAAGCACCGCAAACAGAAATCCCAACGGTACGCGAATGCGGCGAGCGATCTTAGACCACCGAGTCACCGCGGGCCACCATCCAGCAGCCTCTGAGCAGCCGATGACACCGTGTCACTACTAATCTCCAACAATCCTTCATCAGGTGCGGCTCGTCGGGTATGTGATGTGACGCTCTCTGCACTGCGCAGAACGATACTGCGTGTTCCGTAAGGCCCATTGCGAGCGGGATCCGTCGGTCCGTAGATCCCCACCACAGGAATTCGCAACGCCGCAGCCAGATGCAGCGGACCGGTGTCCCCGCCGATGAAGAGCTGGGCTCGACGCGTCAGGGCGATCAATTCAGAAATCGTGCAACTCATTGCTTGCGCAGTTCCTTTGCTCGCCTTCTCCACCGCCGACGCCAATTGCTCCTCGCCGGGACCATAATTCACAACCGACCGCAGGCCCCTGCAAGATAATTTGCGAGCAACCTCCCCATATCGCTGTGCAGGCCACCGTTTTGCGCCCCAGCCCGCCCCCGGATTCAGAATGACAAACTGACCGACGCCCATTTCTGCCAGTCGCCGATCGATAGATGCTTCAGATTCAGGATCGCAAGGAAGTTCGGGAGACGGAATCTCCATGCGCTGTTCAAACACCGCCCGTGCAATGGAAAAGTTTTGTTCGATGACGTGCCGGCCCCGCGCGATCACTTTTCGCGTATACCAAATGCTGGCCGGAGACTCTCGTGGTTCAGCCGCGCCATATATAGCGGGCGCACCAGAAAGCCTTGCTAGCACCGCCGACCGCAACGCACCTTGCAGGTCGACTGCAACATCGTAGCGACTCTCGCGAATATCGTTCCAAAGTTTCGCAACACGCTGCAGCGTCGAAATTGAAAAGGCGGATTTTCCCCAATCTTTCAGGCTTACGATATGAACCTCGTCCACCAGGGGACGCTGTGCTGACCGGGGACCGCGCGGCGGACTCGTCGCCGCACACAGCAATTCGGCCCAGCGTTCTTCGATAAGCCAGCCGATGTGCGTGTGAGGAAGTTCCGCCCTTAAAGCCTGAACCGCGGGCAGTGTGTGGATCACATCTCCCATGGCGCTAAGCCGGACAATCAGAAGGCGCTTGATCTCGCGTCCTCCCGCAGTGTGGGCCCGATTCGATTCGAAAGCCGGTTGATCGCCCGGCGCAAGCCCCACCCTCACGCCTTACTCCCAGCCAGTCGCGTTCGAATGATCTCACTGGTGGAGTGATTCTTGGCATCACCGACAATGGCAACACGCCCACCGCATTCCTTTACCACATCTCGCTCCGGAACAGAATCCTGGGTGTAATCGGTGCCCTTGGCATGAACATCCGGGCGAATCTCACGAATCAGCACGCGCACGTCGAGTTCAGGAAAAATGACAACCGCATCCACATCAGCGAGCGCCGCGACAATCTCGGCGCGTTCTGCTGCGGGCATTACAGGTCGACCCTCGCCCTTCAGAACTCGGACCGATTCGTCCGAATTGATGGCCACCACCAGCTTCCCACCCAACTCTTTCGCGCCGCGCAAATACCGAACGTGGCCCACATGCAGCAGATCGAAATTTCCATTGGCCAGCACGATGCGTTCTCCGGCCCGCCGCCACTGCTCGACGCGCTCACGTAATTGCTCACGCGAAACAATTTTGCTGTCTTCCATCTTTATCAAGTGCGTTTCTCAATCGCGAATAAGTCCCGCAGATCAATGAGCCCGCGTCGAAGGCGGAGCCTGGTCCAGCGCATGCAACAACTCTTGCTGAGAAACGGTTGCCGTGCCTCGCTTCATGACTACGATTCCCCCTGCATAATTGGCGATCTGCGCGGCCTCTTCGGTACTGGCGCCGGCCGCGAGCGCCGCGCTGAATGCGGCAATCACGGTGTCACCAGCGCCGGTGACATCGGCGACTTGGTCCGAGCCGAAAATCGGGATGTCGACGGGCGCTTGGTTCTGATCGAATGCGACCATGCCGTCCCGCCCGCGAGTGACCAGCAGCGACTGCAGCTTCATCCGTTCCATCACTTGTTTGCCAGCCTCAACCACTTTCTCCCAACTCTGTCCTATGCGCATGCCAAGCGCCGCCTCCACTTCCGGTTCGTTCGGAGTCGCCGCACTCGCGCCAGAGTATTCCAGCAGCCTGTAACGCGAGTCGATAATCGAGGGAATCGTCTTCCCACGCCCTCGTTCGCGTAGCGCATTCACGATAGCGGGACTGGCCGATCCATAGCCATAGTCGGAAACCACAAGGGCATCCGAAGCTCGCAGATATTCTCGCGCAGCCAGGAACAATTCCCGGGTAAGGTGCCGGTTGGGGGCAGCTTCCGGCTCGCGATCTACGCGCACCACTTGCTGGCGCGTATTGTGCGTCATGCCCGCGAGAATTCGCGTCTTGGTAACCGTCGTGTAGCTCTTATCCTTTAGTACTCCGCTGATGGGAATGCGCTTGTGGCGAAAATATTTCAGCAGCAATTTCCCCGGTTCGTCGTCGCCGATGGCGCCGACGGGAAGCACATTGACTCCGAGGTCAGCCAGATTATTGACGGCATTCGCGCCGCCTCCGGGAACAACCGTGCGCTCGCGATGCTTCAATATCAGCACGGGAGCTTCACGCGAGACGCGAGAAATTTCTCCAAACACAAACTCGTCGGCCACCAAGTCTCCGAGCACTGTAATCGTGAGCTTGGGGAATGCCTCGATAATCTTCCTCAGCCGGTCGGCTTCCTTTAAGTGTCTGGTCATCAGCTTTCCATTAGTAAACGCACGTGTCTCAGGAATTCTCTCACGAGCGCCTGCGGCGTCCTTCGATTACGCGCAGCATGGTATCCACAGCGTTAGCGGAGTCGGCGAGCTCCATTTTCACGGGGATGACCGACAATGGCGCAAGTGCGGAGAAATATCCGCCGAGATTTACGGCGTCCTTCTCGGTGGTTAGGAAACCATCCGCATCGCTTCGTCGCCTGATCTCCAGCAAGTCCCGAATGTCTTTCTCCGTGTAGGGATGATGATCACGAAAAAATGCCTCCGCCGCCGGATCGATGCCGGCTGTTCTCAATTGCAGCAAGAAATTCTGTGGACGGGCGATGCCGCAAAACACAACGGGGCGCGCAGGAATCGGCTGCATCGCGGTTGTGGTCACGATTCCCCGCCGCAGCCGCCATATAGCTTTTTCGCTGAGCGGAAATGCTTCTGCAGTCGCGCCGCTAGTGAGTACAACAGCGTCGGCTCGTCGGAGAGCCCGGAGAGGCTCGCGCAGGCGTCCTACAGGCAGCAGGCGATCGCGCGCATCTTCCGGCGTGACCAGCACGATATCGAAGTCACGAGCCAAACGGCGATGTTGAAAGCCATCGTCGAGCAGATGCGGTTGTGGACCGAATCGCGCCTCCGCAAAACCCCCTGCCTGGTGACGATCCTCGCCAACAATCACCGGCACCTGCAAGCGCCGGGAGATGAGCAGTGGTTCGTCGCCGAAGTCTCGCGCCAAGCCGGCAGGGTCGACTAACAGCACACCGCGACTCTTGCGCCCATAACCACGCGAGAGAACGTCAAACTTGATTCCGCGCGCCTTCAACAAATCACCCAACAATATAACGAAGGGGGTTTTTCCCGAACCGCCGGCCGACAGATTGCCTACGCTTATCACGGGCCCTTGCAGGGAACGCTGCTGCAACAATCGCCGGTCGTAAAAAAAATTGCGCAGGCCGACTGCGGCCGCGTAAGCGCCCGATAGCGGGTTGAGATTCATTTTTGCGCCAATAGTTCCTGTATAGCCTCAGCCGTTCGAGCGGTCGCACCCATTTGCGATCGTAAAGTCTCCGCTGCCCGCCGTCCTAATGCTTTACGTTCCTCGTCATTGGCCAGCAACAGCAGAAACATCGTGGACAGATCTGTTGAGTCGACAGTCCGAATCGCGTCGCGGTTTTGAAACAAGTTCACGATGTCGCGAAAGTTTTCGGTGTGCCTTCCAACAACAATCGCCACGCCATAATGCGCGGGTTCAATAATATTGTGTCCGCCGCCCGGCACCAGGCTGCCGCCAACAAATGCGATGTCGGCAAGCGAATAAAGCGCGGCCAGATCTCCGATGCTATCCAAGAGCAAAATTCCCCCGGCCAGATTCTGTTCCTGCCATTCCGACCTCCGATAGAAGCGAATCGGCATTTGT